>MTKZ01000038.1_pt1 | contig 54682 bp, 52 predicted proteins | sample 1042781 | NCBI WGS metagenome assembly MTKZ01 (sample SAMN06212207, study PRJNA360539) | anaerobic digester metagenome | biome: Wastewater treatment plant; material: sludge; isolation source: anaerobic digester fed with sludge from wastewater treatment plant | place: Denmark: WWTP Viborg ...
TCGAGTCCAGCGCCCACGAGAACTTCAAGAGGGCCATGCTGGCCGCTTCGGCAACGGACACTTTCCTCATCCTGCGGAAACTCATCCCGGCCCGGGTGATCGTCAACGATTGGGCGAAAACCGTCATGGCCGCGGAGGCGAAGGGGGCGTCGGAGGAGGAGCTGCTGAATCTCATCGGCGAAAAGCGGACGAAGCTCGGCATGTTCGACGGGGACCTCAAGGACGGAGAGGTCCAGATCGGCCAGATCGTGGGCGCCCTGAAGGAGATCCGGCCGGCCGGCGACCTGATCCGCGAGATTGTCGCTCAGTACGGCGAAACGATCCGCAAATTGAAGACTTCCTGAAGCGGGCGAATCGAAAAAACCGGCCGATTACAATATCGATAAGGGGCTCCGTTTCAAATTTCTTCCATCCCGGATTTGTTTTCTGCGGCGGTCCTTCTTTTTCGTGATTTTTTTCTTGACATCGTTGCAAATCTTAATTATTAATCAAGCATGATTGATCAGTCAGTCATATTTTGAATCAAAGGCGAAAACGGTTTTTCAGTCAGTCATAAGGGGTGCGATGGATGAAGGAAAAGAACCTGCCGAAAAGAGACATCATCCTGAATGCGGCCATTCGGGTTTTTGCCGAACAGGGTTATCACTCCTGCCGGACGCTCGATATTTCCAATGAGGCCGGAGTCGCCTACGGCTCGCTCTATCATTACTTCAAGAGCAAAGACGACATCCTGCTGTCCATTTTCCGGGAGCGCTGGAAGCTCCTGCTGGCCCAGATGGATCGCATGAACGAGGAGATCGACGATCCGGAAAAAAGGCTGATCGCCATCTTTGACTTCATCTTCCGCAGCTATGAGAACTATCCGGACATGATGAAGGTCCTGATCATGGATGTGCCCCGCCTGAAGCAATTCTATTCGCCGGAAAACCAGAAGCTCTACAACCGGTTTTTCACGGGCCTGGCGGAGATCTTTCGCGAGGGGCAGGAGCGGGGGATTTTCAGCAGACAGATTTCCCCCATTACGGCCTCCTTCGTTTTCAACGGTGCGGTGGACACCACCATTCGCCAGTATGTGTACAATCCCGAACTCAATCGCGTTGCGCACCCCGTTCGGGACATTAAACGGGAGATCGTCGCCCTTTTGAAGAAGGGCGTCCTGGCGGAAGCGCCGAAGACGGAAAAACCGGCCGCGAAGAGCCCCAGGACGGGGCAGAAATAATCCGGCCGCAAAAGAAAGGAAAATCGAAAATGGGACAGAACTTCTACAAACGGGACGACCGGGATGTTCAGTTTGTGCTGAAGGAGCATCTGCACATCGAATCGCTGCTGAAATACGAAGCGTTCAAAGATTTTTCCCTGGAGGATTTCGACATGATCCTCGATCAGGCGCAGAAAATCGCCGCCAACGACATCGCACCGTCTTTTCAGGACGGCGACCGGGAGGGCTGCCGTTTCGAGAAGGGGCATGTCCGTGTCCCCGCGTCCTTCAAACACTGCTGGGAGGTCTTCCGGGAGGGCGGCTGGTTCGGGCTCTCCATGAAGCCGGACTACGGCGGACAGGGCGTTCCCCAGATCATCGCGGAAGCAGCCCAGGAATTTTTCATGAGCGCCAATTTCGCCTTCGGCTGCTTTGCCGGCATGGGTGCGGGCAACGGCTCCATGATCGAGAACTACGGGTCGCAGGCGCTCAAGGACCTCTTCTGCGCCAGAATGTACGACGGGACCTGGTGCGGCAGCATGTGCCTCACGGAACCGGCGGTCGGGTCCGACGCGCACATGGTGTCGACGAAAGCCATTCCGGACGGTCCGCACTACCGCATCCAGGGGACAAAGATCTTCATCACCTCCGGTGAGCACGACATGGCGGAGAACATCATCCACCTGGTCATTGCCCGGATCGAAGGGGCGCCGGCGGGCGCGAAGGGCGTGTCCCTCTTTGCCGTGCCGAAGATCTGGGTCAACGAAGACGGAAGTCTGGGGCAGACCAACGACGTGGCCTGCATCGGGATCGAGCACAAGATGGGCCTCAACGGTTCGGCGACCTGTGTGATGAATTTCGGCGAGAACAACCGGTGCCGCGGCCACCTGGTCGGCGAGCCCGGCATGGGCCTGGCGTACATGTTCCAGATGGTCAACGGGGCGCGCATGGCCGTCGGGCTCGAATCGGTGGCGTTCGGGGCGAACATCTACGCCAATGTCCTGGCCTATGCAAAAGAGCGGGTCCAGGGGACGCCCTTCGGAAAGCGGGGCGAGCGGGTTCGGATCGTCGAACACGCCGACATCCGCCGCATGCTGATGAATCTCAAGTCCCTCACGGAAGGGATGCGCGCCCTGGTCTACAAGAGCTATTTCATGGAGGACATTTCCCGCCACGCGCCGGACGGGGAGGAACGGAACCGCGCCCGCGGCCTGCTGGAGCTGCTGACCCCGCTGGTGAAAGCCTACTGCTCGGACCGGATTTTTGAAATGGGGCGGGAAGGGATCCAGATCCTCGGCGGGTATGGATTTACCAAAGAGTATCCCGTCGAGCAGTATACGCGCGACTGCAAGATTCTCTCCATCTGGGACGGGACCAACTACATCCAGTCGATGGATCTCATCGGCCGGAAGCTGGCCATGGAAAAGGGAAAGATCTTCAGGAACTGGCTGGACGGGGTGTCCGGTTTTGTGCATGAGAGCCGGAAGACGGACCTGTTCACGCTGGAGTTGGACCTGCTGGAGGAGGCCCTTGAGAAGGTCGTTGAGATGAGCCTGGGCTTCATGCGATGGATGAAGGAAGGCAAACTGGATCTGATTCCGCTGGCGGGAACGCGCTTCCTGGACTGCATGTCCGAGGTGGTGATCTCCCAGCTCCTCCTGGAACAGGGCTGCATCGCCCATGAGCAGCTGAGCGATGGGAGCTTGAGCGAGCCGGACCGGTGTTTCTACCGGGGGAAGGTGGCTACGGTTCGATACTACTGCCGGAATTTCCTGCCCCAGGTTTTCGGCCGGGCGCGCATGATCGGGCTGGAGGACATGACGGCTGTTGCGATGGACGAGGCTTGCCTCGGATAAATATTGAAGAGAAAGGGGAAATGCGAAGGTGGAAAAGCTTTTTTTTGAAGACTATGCAGTGGGAGAGGCGTTCAAATCGCCCGCCCGCACCATGACGGAGACGGATATTGTCCTTTTTGCCTCCCTGACGGGGGACTGGCATCCCATTCACACCAACGTAGAGTATGCCAAGAAAGCCTTTTTCGGCGAGCGCATCGCCCACGGCATGCTCACCCTCTGCGTGGGCAGCGCCCTGATCTTCCGCCTCGGGCCTTTTGTGGCCCTGCCGAAGTCCTTCATTGCCTTCTACGGGATGGACTCGGTCCGCTTTACCGGACCGGTGAAGATCGGCGACACGATCCACTGCGTCGTGCAGGTGGAAAAGCTGGAAGCGAAAGACGACAGGACGGGCGTCATCGTCTCCAAAAACTTCATTCGGAACCAGCGGGATGAGGATGTAGTTGTCTACACGACGCGTGCCCTGGTGGGAAGGAAACCCAAGGCTTGAAGACGTGGCCTGCGAAGGATCGATATTCCTGAATCAGGGACGGCGGGCCGTCCGGTGCCACGGCTTCCTGGGGGCGCGGCTTCGGTCCGGCTCACTCCGTCCGCAGGAACAACGGGGCGTCGGAGACGGCATCCTTCTGGATTTTAAAAAGGGATTCTTCGCCGTTTCCGACAGTTCGGACCGGGACCCGTCTTTCTCGCGGAAGTTCCTGCTCCGGTTTTCCGAAGCGCTGGACGGGCTGGACGGCATCGGATCCGGGCGGGTTTTCAGCGCGGCGGGGCTGGCAGCGCTGAAAGCGGAATTGGAAACCCGTTCTGCGACGGTCCTGTGCGAGATGTCCTCCACGGAGAGTTGCACCTTGACGGGCGTCCTGATCCTGCCGACGGAGGCGGGACGGCAGGGACTGGTGCTGCACACGGGCGACAGCCTGCTTCTGAAATGCGACCTCGGCGCCCGCGAGACTCAGCGGATTACGGAGAATAACTTCTGGATGGTGGGGCGGACCCGCCGGTTCTTCCAGGTTGAATACGTTTTTTTGATGGAGCGGACCCGGCTGCTTCTGGCCACGGACGGCTTCTCCGGCCTGCAGGCGCCGGAATCGGAGAGCGGAGTGGCGTTTGTCCAACGGCTTTTCGACGAGCATCCCGTGGAGGAAGTTCCCGATGTCCTCATCGACGGCTATGATCTCGTCGAGAGGGTCCGGGATGACCTGGCCCTGGTCAGCCTCGATCCCTCGCAGATTTATTTCGCCGACCGGCGCATCGTTCTGGGCGGGACCACGAATGATCTCGAGCGGCGTTTCCAGGACGGATTGACATCCGGTCAATACCGGAATTCCTATGAACCGATGCCCCGGGCCGGGATGTCCTCACTATAGAAACTTTCAGCGGAGGCAAGTAAATGTACGATCAGTATTTCGGAGAATCCCATGAGCTGCTGCGGGCGAGCGTCCGCAAGTTCGTGGAGCGGGAGATCAAGCCCCATATCGACCATTGGGAGGAAGAGGGGACGTTCCCCCTCGATCTTTACAAGAAAGCGGGGGATGCGGGATTCATCGGTCTCGGTTATCCCGAGGAATACGGGGGGACGCCCGGGGACATCTTTCACCAGGTGGCCTACACGGAGGAGATCATGCGCTGCGGGTCCGTCGGCCTCCCCTCGAGCCTGGGGTCCAGCGCCATTGCCGTGCCCCCCATCCTGGCCCTGGGGACGGAGGAGCAGAAGCGGAAATACGTTCCGCCCGTGCTCGCCGGGGACCGGATTGCCGTTCTCGGCGTGACCGAGCCCAGCGGCGGTTCCGACGTCGCCAACCTGCTGACGCGGGCGGTGCGCAAGGGAGACGCCTACATCGTCAACGGCTCCAAAACCTTCATTACCAGCGGGACGCGGGCCGATTATGTCACCACGGCGGTGCGCACCGGCGGTCCCGGGCATGGCGGGATCAGCCTGCTCATCATCGAGCGGGGAACGCCGGGCTTTACCGTGTCCCGGAAACTGGAGAAGATGGGATGGTGGGCCTCCGATACGGCGGAACTGTCTTTCGATGACTGCGAGGTCCCCGTGAAAAACCTCCTGGGAGAGGAAAACAAGGGCTTTCAGGGCATCATGCTCAACTTTCAGAAGGAACGGCTCTACCTGGCTGTCGAGGCCCATGCGGTGGCGGAGATGGCACTCGAGGAAGCCATTCGCTATGCCCGGGAGCGTACGGCATTCGGGAAACTGCTGACCGGGTTCCAGGTCACCCGCCACAAACTGGCGGAAATGGCGACCCTCGTCGAAGCCTCCAAGCAGTTCAACTACCGCGTGGCGGCCAAGATCGGAGACGGAGTCAGCGCCTACAAGGATGTATGCATGGCCAAGAATTTCGCCACCAAGGTCTGCGATCGTGTCGTCTACGACGCGGTGCAGGTCCACGGCGGCTACGGGTACTGCCGGGAATACCTCGTCGAGCGCCTCTACCGGGATTCGCGGCTCTTCTCCATCGGCGGCGGTACATACGAGATCATGAACGAGGTCATCAGCAAGCAGATGGGGCTATAGATGGAGATCGATCTGCACATCCATACGAACCGGTACTCGGGGTGCAGCAACCTGGACCCGCTGGCGCTGGTCCGCAGGGCGCGCCGGATCGGTCTGGACGGCATTGCCCTCACGGAGCACGGCATCCGCTGGACCGATGAGGACATCGCGGCGCTTCGGAGCCGGGCGAAGGATGAGCATCTTCTCGTTTTACCGGGAGAGGAGGCAGCCTGCTATGACCGGAGCGGCCGTTTCCAGGGGGAGTTCCTCGTCTTCGGGTACCCCCGAAGCCTGGGGTCCAGCCGGTCGATCGAGGACCTCTCGGAGTTGGTGCACGGCGAGGGGGGGGTCATCCTGGCCGCCCATCCCTTCAAGAAAACGAAGACTGGAGAAGGGTTCTACGGGGCCGGCTACGGCGTGTACGATTATTCACTGGACGGACTGGAAACGGCGCACCCGTCCTATGATGCGGATAGCGCCTCCCTGGCACGGGCAGCCGAGCAATCACTGAAAATCGCCGGCATCGGTTCGAGCGACGCCCACGACCTGAGGAGCGTCGGCCTGTGCAGGACGCGGTTTTTCGATGTACTCACGGACCTGGCATCCCTGTGCCGGGCCATCCGCGAGCGGCGTCTGGAGGCGCTCTCTCAAGTCAGGCTTCTCGCGTCATGAAAATTCACGTTGTTGCGGAAGGGATTCGCGAACGGAATCGTTATGACTGACCGGTCAATCAAAAGACGGGGATTCCGAACCGGCGGAAACGGTTCACCGGCCGCATCGACCGGTGCGCGGCATGGTGCCGAACATTCAAAACCAAAGAGGAGGGTATGTTATGGCTAAGGCATTCAAGGTTCCGAGAAATCGAGAAGAGATCATGGCTTGGATCGACGGCATTCCCCTGTACAAGGGAGACCAGACCCAGGACCTCTCCTTCAAGAGCAGGGAGGAGATCCGAAGCGCCCAGGACGCCAACCTGGTCCAGCAGATGGAGCGTCTGGAGAAGCAGAGCCCCTACTACCGGGAGAAGTTCAAGGAGTGGGGCATCGATCCCAAGTCGATCCGAACCATCGACGATCTGGAGAAGGTCCCCGTCACGAGCAAGGCGGACTATATGAAGGACCGGGGCGAATCCTTCAAGCTCGACATGGATTTTGCCAAGATCATGGAATACATCCTCTACGAAATCACCTACACCACCGGAACGACCACGGGTCTCCCCTCGCGGTTCTACAACACGACCTACGACATGTTCATGCAGACCTGGATGTTCCGGATCGGCTGCAAGGTCTGCTACCTGGAGCCCGACGACATTCTCATGAACCTCTTCCCGTTCCACTTCATTCCCCACATCGGGTACTACAAGACGGTCCACTTCGCCTCCGCCGTCGGGATGACGCTGTGCTGGGGCTTCACCGGCGCCCCGCTCCCGGGGTTCCCCCACAACATCCACCGCTCCATGCAGCAGGCCATCGAGGATATCGAGAAGAAGCGGGTGAACGCCCTTTCGGGGATCGCCTCCTACATCCGGCGGCTGATCATGGCGGCGGAGGAGCAGGGACGCGACTTCTCCCGAATCAACAAGATCCAGGCCTTGGGGGAGGCGGTTCCGAAGGGGATGCGCGACGACATGCGCCGGCGGCTGCAGAAGATGGGGGCAGGGGATGTCTTCATCAGCAACGCCTTCGGCTTTACCGAGGGACAGACGGCCTTTCAGGAATGCGCGGAGCTGGGCGGAGCCCACTGCGGGACGCCCCAGCTGTACTATTTCGAGGCCGTGGACGAGCAAGGCAAGCGGAAGCCAGACGGAGAGCCGGGGCTGCTGTGCATCACGCACCTGGACCGCCGGGGCACCTGCCTGTTGCGTTACCTCGTCGGGGACATTGTGGCGATCACCAACGAGCCCTGCCCGATCTGCGGCCGGAACGACCAGCGGATCGTGACGACAGTCGGCAGCACCTACGGGACCCGGACCAGCGAACTCATGAAGGTCAAGGGAACGCTGATCAATCCCGAGACCATGCGGGACGCCGTGGCCAACACCCCGGGCGTCATCGAATACCAGTTCGTCGTCACGAAGGAGAAGGCCGACGATCCCTACTCCATGGACCTTCTGATCCTCAAGGTGGGCGCCGACGAAGGCGCGGACAAGGCGAAGCTGGAGGCGGAACTGAAGGACAAGGTCAAGCGGGCCGTGGAACTCACGCCCAAGGTGGTGTTCGTGCCCTTTACGGAAATTTTCAATCCCGGCCAGACCCTGAAGGCGACGCGAATCGTCGACCAGCGGCCCAAGGAATGAGGAAAACTCGGACGTTGATTTTTCGGGCGACGCCATCGCCCCTCTGCGAGGAGATCGTAATGATGCGCGCAAAGAAAGCCTGAGATCGGAAACGGAAAATCAGATCCACCCTCCTGAGGATGTACGGGAAGGAGTATGCGGAATCCCACCCTCCGGATTCAAACTCCGCCCGTCATCCCCCGGAGCGGCATTGAACAGAACCGCCGCCGGCTCATCATGGACGGAGGCGTAAAAAAGCGAGAAAGGAGTTTTGAACGATGGAAGTGAAGAACATCACCGTGCTGGGAGCGGGGACCATGGGCCACGGCATCGCCCAGGCCGCCGTCCAGGCAGGTTTTGACGCAGTTCTCTATGACATCAGCGCGGAGTTCGTCGAGAAGGGAGCTGCCCGGATCAAGAAGAGCCTCGCCAAGCGGGTCGAAAAGGGCAAGCTGGCACAGGACCAGATGGAAGCCATCCTGGGTCGCCTGAAAACCTCGACGAATCTGGCGGAGGCCGTAAAGAACGCCGATTTCGTCGTCGAGGCGGTCCCCGAGAACCTGGACCTGAAGAAGAAGATCTTCGCCGAGCTGGACAAACTCTGCAAGCCCGAGACGATCCTGGCCACGAACACCTCCGTCCTGTCGGTCACGGCCGTGGCGGGAGCGACCAGCCGGAAGGATCAGGTCGTGGGAACCCACTTTTTCAATCCCGCCGCAGTGATGAAGCTCGTTGAGATCATCTGCCCCGTGGGTGCGGCGGACAAGACCGTGGAAATTGCCATGGATACGATGAAGCGCCTGGGAAAGACCCCGATCAAGGTCAAGGACACGCCCGGGTTCATCGTGAACCGCCTGCTGGGCCCCCTCTACATGACGGCCGCCCAGATGGTCCTCGATGGGACCGCCACGGCGGAGGACATCGATACGGCCATGAAGCTGGGTGCGGGACACCCGATGGGTCCCTGCGAGTTGGCGGACTTCGGCGGTTTCGACGTCATCCAGATGGCCCAGGATTCGGTCTTCGAGTACACCCATTCCGAGGCGGACAAGCTGAACATCCTGTACCGCAAGATGATCGAGGCGGGCCGCCTGGGATTCAAGAACGGCAAGGGCTTCTATGACTACATGCCGGACGGGACGAAAAAACCCTTCAAGGTTTTCTGAACCGGCTGCATCCACTCCCGCGCGCAGGGTGGACGCTTCCCCCGGACCGGCGGCGAAACGGATGAAGAATAGAATTCAGACACGGAAAGAAAGGATCATCCTATGGAGTACAAAGACATCATTGTAACGAAGGACGGGGCTGTGGCGACGATCGCCATCAACCGGCCGGAAGTGCTCAACGCCATCCGCTACGAGACCATGCTGGAGATCCAGGACGCCCTGGACGGCATCGCCGGCGACGACGCGATTCGCGTGGTCGTCCTCACCGGCGCAGGCGACAAGGCCTTCGTGGCGGGAGGGGACATCTCCGTCATGGCCAAGGGGGCGGGCTACCTGGACGTCCTCCACACCCTTCCGGAGGGGCAACAGATCACCTGGAACATCGAACACTTCCGGAAGCCCGTCATCGCCCGCATCAACGGCATCGCCCTGGGCGGCGGCACCGAACTGGCCCTGTGCTGCGACATCCGCGTCGCCGCCGATACGGCCGTCATGGGCGTCCCGGAGATCAATCTTGGCATCATTCCCGGGTACGGAGGAACCCAGCGTCTGCCCCGCGTCGTCGGGGTCGGCATGGCGAAAAAGCTGGTCCTGTCGGGAGAGCACATCAAGGCCGAGGAGGCCTACCGCATCGGCCTGGTGGACATGCTGGTCCCGAAGGCGGAGCTGGATGACGCCGTGGCGAAGCTCGCAAAACGCATCGCTTCCAAGAGCCCCATCGCCCTGGCCATGGGCAAGGAAGCCATCAACATGGGCGTCCAGGCGGACCTCCGGACGGGCCTCTCCATCGAGGCGCGCTGCTTCAGCCTGTGCTTCGGGTCGCAGGACCGCGTCGAGGGCATGAACGCGTTCCTGGAGAAGAGGAAGCCCGCCTTCACGGGCAAGTAAGGAGGATTGGAAATGAGAGAAGTATACATCGTCGACGGCGTCCGGACGCCCATCGGCCGGATGGGTGGCGCCCTCTCCGGGTTCCGGCCGGAAGAGCTGGCCGCCTTCGCCCTTCGGGGACTCATCGAAAAGACGAAGATCGACCCGGCCATCGTGGAGGACGTTCTTGTCGGCCATGCCTGCACGAACAACGCCGCGGTCAACATCGCCCGCTGGGCGGTTCTCAAGGCGGGCTTCCCGGTGTCGGTGACGGCACAGACCGTGGAGCGGCAGTGCGGTTCCGCCCTTCAGACCATCAACACCGCGTCTATGGCCATTCTGGCCGGCTACGGGGACGCCTATATCGCCGGAGGGTGCGAAAGCTGGAGCAACGCGCCTTACCTGATGGAGCGCCAGAAAGTCCCCTTCTCCCTGGCGCCCAACGCATTCATCACCAAGGAAGTCGGCCCGACGGCGGAGACCAACGCCCCGATGGGGATCGTTGCGGAAATCCTGGCGGAGGAGTGGGGCGTCTCCCGGGAGGAGCAGGATGCCTTCGGCCTTCGAAGCCAGACGCTGGCCATTCGGGCCATCGAGGCCGGATATTTCAAGGAAGAGATCGTGCCCGTCACAATCCCGCAGCGGAAAGGAGATCCCGTCATTTTCGATCGGGATGAGCACCCCCGCGCGACGACCCTGGAGAAGCTGGCCGCACTCAAGCCCGTCTTCAAGAAGGGGGGCACGGTGACCGCAGGCAGCTCGTCCGGGATGAACGACGGGGCCGTTGCCGTCCTGCTTATGTCCCGGGAAAAGTGCGAAGCGATGAGGCTCAAGCCGCTCGGCCGCTTCGTGTCCTGCGCCCTGGCCGGCGTGGAGCCGAAGTACATGGGCATCGGTCCAGCTTATGCCGTGCCAAAGGCGCTGGAGCGGGCCGGCCTGAAGCTGGCGGACATGGATATCGTGGAGTGCAACGAGGCCTTTGCCTCGCAGACGCTCGCCGTGATGAAGGAGCTTCAGAAAAACGGTCATGCCGTCGACCCGGAGAAGTGGAACCCCTATGGCGGGGCCATCGCCTTCGGTCACCCCAACGGCATGAGCGGCGGCCGTCTCGCCCTGGCGGTGCTCCACCACCTGAAGCGGACCGGCGGCCGTTACGGACTGGCCACGCTCTGCATCGGCGGCGGCCAGGGTATCGCGACGGTTTTCGAGAGGATTTGAGGAACCGGGAGCCGGTCGCCCTCAGGGCGGCCGGCGGCGCCTGGCAAGGAGGATTTCATGGCAGAACGGGTAGCAATCGTGGGCCTCGCCCAGACGAAGTTTGCCCCCAAGCGCGCGGATGTCAACTACGGAGAGATGGCCTACGAAGTCATTGAGGCTGTTCTGCGCCAGACGGGGCTGGAAATGAAAAAGGACATCGACAACGCCATCAGTTGTTCCCACGACATCTGGGACGGCCAGACCATCTCCGACATCGGGATCACCGACGTCATCGGCGGGCATCTCCGCAACGAAGAGAAGATGGCCCTGGACGGATCGACGGCTGTCTATTACGGGACTGTCGGCATCCTGTCCGGCGAATTCGAATGCACACTGCTGATGGCCCACACGAAGATGTCCCAGACCAATCGGAGCATCGTGAACAATGACGCCTTCGACCCCATCTACACGCGCATGCTGGGGTTCGACTATACGGCGGCGGCGGCCCTGCAGGCCCGGCGATACCTGTACAAATACGGCGTCACGGCGGAACAGGTCGCCCGTGTGGTGGTGAAGAACCTGGGCAATGCGAAGCGGAATCCCGTCGCCCACCAGTCGGGGGACCTGACGGTCGCCGACGTCCTGAGCAGTCCGCTGGTGGCATCGCCCCTGCGGAAGCTCGACATCGCACCGGACACGGACGGCGCCGTTGCCATGATTCTGGCATCGGAGAGGCGCGCCCGGGAAATCACGAAAAACCCCGTTTGGATTCGCGGCATCGGAACCTGTTACGACGCCCACTACCTGGGCGACCGGGACCTGGCCGGCGTGTTTGCCCTGGAACGGGCGGCTGCACAGGCCTACCGGATGGCCGGAATCAAGAATCCGCGCCGCCAGATCGATGTGGCGGAGGTGGGCGACGATTTTTCCTATCAGGAACTCCTCTGGATGGAAGGGCTCGGCCTCTGTGATCGCGGAGAAGCGGCGCGGATGCTGGAGGCGGGCGCCACGGAGATCGGCGGGAAACTTCCCGTCAACCCCTCCGGCGGTCTTCTGGGCGGCGTGCCCATCAACGTCTACGGACTCAACCGCGTGGCCGAGGCGGCCCTTCAGGTCATGGGGAAAGCCGGCGAACACCAGGTCAAGAAGGATGTGCGGATTGCCGTGGCCCAGGGGCACAGCGGTTTCTGCGGCCAGCACCAGTGCGTCGTTGTCCTCGGAAAGGAGTAAGGAGGATCCATCATGAAAAGAAACGTTGCCATTATCGGAGGCGGGCAAACCTATCACGCGGCGCGCCGTCATGACGTGGACCAGGTGGAGATGGTGAACGAGGCCGTCCGCCGGGCGCTGGACGATGCCGGGATGACCATCGATGAGATCGATTCGGTCTTCCTGGGCAATATGGAGTTTTTTGAAGGGGTGCACATGACGGACTGCTGGCTCGTGAACGGAACCGGCGCTTACGGCAAACCGGGACTGAAGATCACGACCGGAGGCACCGTCGGCGCGACGACGGTCTGCGTCGGCGCCCACCACATCGCCAGCGGCCTGTTCGACAGGGTCCTGTGCATCGGTTTCGAGAAGCAGGAGGAAGGCGACACGGGGGCCATCCTGAGCGGCGTCGCCAATCCCCTGTGGGGACGTTCCATGGCCGGCGCGGCCGTGGGCTATTTCGCCATGATGGGTTCTTCCTACATGGCCAACTGGGGGGCCACGGAGGAGCACTCCGCCATGGTCGCGGTGAAGGCCCGACAGAACGCGCGGAAAAATCCTTATGCCCACCTGAAACTCGACATCTCCATCGCGGACGCGCTCAATTCGCGCATGCTGGCCTATCCGATTCGAATGCTGGACATGTGCCCCGCCTCCAACGGGGCGTGCGCCATGATTCTGGCCGATGAGAAAACCGCAAAAAAACGCTGCAAAAAGCCGGTCTGGATCCGGGCGATGGATACGGCCCACAATGAGCAGTTCGAGCTCGACTGGCGGTTCGTCGACACCAAGCGGCCGATCTTCTCCAGGGCCTGCGCCGCCCGCCTGTACAAGAAATTGGGCGTCAAGAAGCCGGCGGAATATTTTGACGTCTTCGAAATTTACGAACCCGCGACGTGGGCGGAACTGATCTGGTACGAGGATCTCGGTCTGTGCGGCCCGGGTGATGGTTTCCGGCTCGTCGAGAAGGGGATGACGAACATCGACGGCCCCATTCCGGTGAATCCGTCCGGAGGCGTCCTCTCCACGAACTGCATCGGGGCGTCGGCGATGCTCCGCGTCTGGGAGGCGGCCCTTCAGATCCGCGGGGATGCCGGCGGCCATCAGGTCCCGAAGGACGTCCGTCGCGCCCTGACAACGGCTTATGGCGGCACGAACTGGACGGTCATGACGGCCCTGTCGAAGACCCTGGAAGATTGAGGAGGCATGAAGATGGTACGGAAAGAACAGGAATGGATCTCGATTCCCATGACGGTGGACGTCCCCTTCCGGTTTGCCGCCGGTCGGTACATGACAAAATTCATGGTCGAGATGCGGGACCACGGCAGGATCCATGGGGTGCGGTGCCCGCAATGCCGAAGGGTGCAGCTGCCGCCCCGGATCGTCTGCGCCGAGTGCCATGTGAAGAACGAAGAGTGGGTGGAACTGCCCCATGAAGGGACGATCGTGGCCTTCACAATCATGTATCTTCCCCTGACGGATCCGACGACGGGGAAGCCCCACGAGCCGCCCTTCGTTTACGGATCGGTAAGGCTGGACGGCGCATCGTCGGTCCTGGATCATTTCATCAACGTGGAGCCCGATATGGAAAAGGTCTGGGTGGGGATGCGCTGCCGCCTGGTCCTGCGTCCGCAGGAAAAGCGGATCGGCGACCTGAGCGACATTCTCTATTTCGATCCCCTGCCCGGGCAGACACGACCGAAGTGAGAAAGGGTCCCGACAACACGAATCAGGATCCGCATGGATTTCAGAAGCCAAGGAGCAGATTTCATGGAAGAGCAAAAGAAATACGAACCCTTTGAGGTGGATCAACACATGACGGCCCATGGCCGCTACTACGCCGGCCGCATGGGGAGCCGCTTTTACATTGCCCTCCGGGACAAAAAGAAAATCCTCGGTGCAAAATGTGACCGGTGCAACAAGGTTTTCTGGCCGCCCCGGTCGACCTGCGGCGTCTGCTTTTCGGAGCTGACCGAAACCGTGGAGATCGGCCCCCTGGGGACGGTGGAGACCTTCACGGTCGTGACCTACAACGAGCCCGTTCAGCCCCGGAAGGCGCCGTTCATCTACGCGGTGATCCGCCTTGACGGCGCCGATACGGGAATGGCGCACTTCCTGGACGAGGTGGATTTCGAGAGGGTGCACATCGGCATGCGGGTGCGGCCCGTCTTTGCGGCGGAAAGAAAGGGGAATATCCTGGACATCCGCCATTTCAAACCCATCTGAAAGACGGAGAACGGAGAAAGGCATATGGACGAAAAAGCGAAGCGGTGTTACCTGGCCTCCTTTGACGGCGTTCCCAAGGCGGAGCGGAATCCCGCCAATTACCAGCGCCGGGACGATGCGAGCCACATCTACACGGAAGGCGACTACTACGAATGGTGGTACGTAGACTGTTCCTTCGACAACGGCTACCACATGGTTCTGACCTACCATTACCGGAACCATTTCCTGAACCCCATCATTCCCACGACCCAGTTGATGATCTACCGGCCCGACGGAAAGCAGACAGCCCGGTTCGCCGTGTGGAAGCCCGAGGAAACCTATGCGGGGGCCGACTGGTGCGACGTGCGCATGGGCGACAGCTGGCTGAAGGACCTGGGCGGCGGCCGGTATGAACTGTCCATGATCATCAACGGCGTGGGCGCGCGGCTCAGCCTGAAAAGCGTCGTTCCCGGCTGGAAGCTCGGCGCGGGGTTCAACTACAAGGACGAGGAAGCCGTCAAGGTTGCCGGCTGGGTGGTGCCCGTCCCTTACGCGGAGGTGGAGGGCGAACTGGTCCTCAAGGAGGGGACGATCCCGGTCAAGGGGGCCGCCTATCACGATCACAACTGGGGAAACATGCGGATGCACGAGATCTGCTCGTCCTGGTACTGGGGCCGGATCCATCACGGCGATTACTGCCTGGACTACGGTTGGGTTTTCCCGCGAGATCCGGAGGCGCCCATATTTGCGCCGCTCCTCATCGCCCGGGGCAACGAGATCGTCCTGTCGACGAACATCATGCGGACGGAACTGGGAAACATGGCCCGGGATACGAAGATCGGGCGGGAATACGCGAAGAGCCTCGTGATCACCACGGACAATCTGGGCGTGAAGATGCGTCTGGCCATCGACACGACCCGCGTGGTGGAAACCATGCAACTCCCCAAGGCCGCCGCCTGGGACCAGTACTATTTCCGGTTCCTCGGCGACTACCGGATGGACATCGAGATCGACGGAAAGAAGGATGCCGTCCAAGGGGAGATGCTCCACGAATATATGGTCCTGTAAACAGCAACAAAACCAAGAAAGGAACACGATATCATGACAACAGCAAAACAGTACGACGCCATCGTTATTGGTGCGGGAGTCGGGGGCCTTTCCGTGGCCGCCCTCATGGCTAAAGAAGGAAAGAAGGTCCTGGTCCTCGAACAGCTCGACCGTCCGGGCGGGCGCGCCCTGTCCATTCGAGGGGAGGAAATTGCGGAAAAGGGGCTGGACTGGTACAAGAAAATCCTGTCCTCCCAGTTCACCTACATCGCCGATGCGCAGCCGACCGTTGAGAAGATCATCGCGGACCGAATGCTTGACGGCTACACCCTCGACATCGGCTACCACGCCATCAGCGCCAATGGCGCGGGCTACATGCTGGACTTCGAAGACCTGATCGGGGGGCTCACCGAGGTGGCCAAACACGGCGCCATGTACGGGAACTACTACAAGGGAACCCTCTACCGAGATGTTGCCGGGACCTTCATCGACCCGCAACTCAAGAAGATCGGAAAGGAAATGAAGATTCCCTTCCTTTCCTTCTACAGCGACGCCTATGGGCTCCCGGAGGAGGAGATCGACCGTCTGGAGAAGGTCTCCTTCCAGCAGTGGGCCGAGGGCAAGGGGATCACGAAAAGCGACGTCCTCTTCGAACATCTCCACTCCGTAGCGACGCTCTTTTCGACGATCAACGACCCGAAGGACATTTCCATGGGGGACATCTTCCGCTACTTCAAGCACGCCTTCGGCCCCAAGCTGACACGAGGCGTCCTGGGCTGGGTCGGAGGATTCGTCGGAAACGGCACGATGGAATGGTCCAGGGCGGTGGCCGGCAAGATAAAGGGATTCGGCGGAGAAATCCGCTTCCAGGTAAAGGTCCTGGAGATCATGGTGGAAGGCGGGAAGGTCACGGGCGTCCGGGCGGAGACGCCGGACGGCAAAGAGACGTTCCTGGCCGACACGGTGGTCAGCAACATCCCCGCCCAGAACACCTTCAAGGTCATCGACCGGAAGTATTTTCCCGAGGCTTGGTCGACGAAGGTCGAGTCCATGTACGGCTACGGAAGCTACGCCCCCTACATGGGCCTCAACAAGCTCGTGATGCCCGAGGAAGAGGCGAAGATGGGGCTCAAGAACACCTGCATCCTTCCCCGATCAGAGGGCTACGACTACGACGTCTACATCTGCTGGAATATCCAGTCTGCCGTGGACCCATCCGTGGCGCCGGCGGGAAAGTACCTTTACACGGCTTACCTTCCCCTGACGGAGAAGGAGTCCCGTAACCCCGCACTGGTGAAGAAGATCGTTGCACGGCTTCCGGAGTTCATGGAGGAGATCTACCCCGGCTTCAAGGAGAGTATCGACTGGAAGCTCGACCTCGTCTGCTGGAAGCTGGAAGGCGTCGCCAAGAGCATCGACCAGGCGGGGACCCAGAAGGTGCCCGTGAGGTCGGAGCATGTGAAAGGCCTCTTCTTCGCCGGAGATACGGCCAAGGGGTATGGCGTGGCCATGGACTGCGCCATCGCCTCCGGCGTGATCTGCGCGGGGGAGATCCTCGGCAAGGATTTCGGCATCCGCTGAAAGAAAGGAACGGAAGGCTTTATGGGCCGAAAAGTGATCGTCACCTGCGCGCTCGTCGGGTCGTCGACGCGCAAGCACCAGAATCCGAACACGCCGTACACGCCCAAAGAACTGGCCGACGCGGCGTATCTGGCCTTCAAGGCGGGGGCCGCCATGGTACATGTCCATGCCGTTGAGGATGATGGCACGAACTCGGTGCGCGTGGAGCGCATTCGGGAAGGGCACGACGCCATCAAGCAGCGGTGTCCGGATCTGATCGTGAATCTCACCTCCGCCCTGGGCGCGGGAGCGACATACGAACAGCGCCTCGGCCAGATTGAGGTGATCAAACCCGAGATGGCCTCTCTCAACATGGCAACGATGAATTTCGCGGGTGTCAACCGGAAGACGGGGGAAGTCCTGATCGATTACACCTTCGAGAACCCGCTCAACATCGTGTCGAAATTTGCACAGACCATGAAAGAGGCAGGGACCAAGCCGGAAATCGAGGTCTATTCGACGGCGGGAATCGACAACTACCATTTCCTGGCTCCGAGCGGATTCTTTACCGATCCCGTCAATTTCAATTTTGTCTGGGGAGTCTGCGGCGGCGCTGCCTTCCGCCCGGCGTCATTCATCGCGATGGTCAACGCCCTGCCGCAGGGCGCCAATTTCACAGCCTGCGGCATCGGCAACGAGGAGTGGACGGCCATCACTCAATCCATCCTCTGTGGGGGCCACGTGCGGGTCGGCCTGGAGGACAACCTGCGGATGCCCAGCGGGCAACCGGCAAGGGGAAACTACGAACTGGTGGAGCAGGCGGTGCGCATTGTGGAGCTCTTCGGCCACGAACCGGCGACCCCCGACGAGGCCCGGGCCATCATGGGTACGACCAAACGGTAGAACGGCGGGCCCCGGTCTTTCTTCTCTCTGCGAAGAAGACGGGGCCACCGGACCGGCAAATGCCGGCAAGATCCTGAAGCGCATTGCCCCTTGACGCCGGGGGCTTTTCAACATAGATAAATCTTGGCACTTCACCGCTTCCGGTGAAAGGGATCCTGTTACACGGAAGGGGAGCGACCATGTCGCAAGACGTATACCGAAGTCTGCAGCAGTGTTTGGACCGGATGTCACTCGGGTTCCCGCCCACGGATTCAGGAATCGAGATCGAAATCCTGAAGAAGCTGTTTTCCGAACGGGAAGCCGCGCTGTTCCTCTCCATGACCCCCCGCCTCGAAAATCCGTCGGAGATTGCCGCCCGCCTGAACCGGGGCGCCCACGGGATCGATGCGCAGTTGCGGGACATGGCCTCCCGGGGGCTGCTCTTCAGCCTGCGGAAGGGCGATGTTGTGAAGTACGGAACGATCCCCTTTGTCCACGGCCTTTTTGAGTTCCAACTGACCCGGCTCGACCGGGAACTGGCGGGAATGCTGGAGCGGTATTTCAACGAGGCCTTTCACGGGGCTGTGGCCCAAAGCGCGGCAGCCTTTCTGCGCACGGTTCCGGTTCAGGAGTCGGTGGATGTCGCGCACCGCGTGGCGGCTTACGAGGATGCCGTGGCGATTCTGCGGCGCCAGGGCCGGATCGTCGTGGCGGAATGCATCTGCCGAAAGCAGCAGGGCCTGCTGGACCGGGGCTGCGGCAAGCCTCGAGAAGTCTGCTTCATGTTCGGCTCCATGGGTCAATACTATCTGGATCACGGTCTGGGACGGGAGGTCGGAACGGACGAGGCAGTGCGCCTGCTCATGGAGGCCCAGCGGGCCGGTTTGGTCACGCAGCCCGCCTCGGCACAGAACCCCAGCGGCATGTGCAACTGCTGCGGCGACTGCTGCAGCGTGCTTCGCGCCTTGCGCCTGCAGCCCAGACCGGCGGTAATGGTCTTTTCAAATCACTATGCAACGATCGAACCGAGTGCGTGTACCGGCTGCGAAGCGTGCCTGGAACGATGCCAGATGTCGGCTATCGTCATGGATAAAGACGGCCGGGCCCGGTTGGACAGGGACCGGTGCATCGGCTGCGGCCTGTGCGTTCCCGTCTGTCCGGTCGAGGCGATTCGCCTTGTTCCAAAGGATGCGCAGCGGATCCCGCCTTCAGGGACGATGGAGCAGATGCTGAACATGGCCCGGCTTCGCGGGCTGGCCTGACCGTTTTTTGGGGTTCATGCAATTTCGGAAGACGGAGTGTGAACCCGGTTATGATCATGCGGACGGGGAAATCGGTCCGGAAAGGAAATCAGGAACGACGCCCGGGTTAGCCTGCAGCCCATCCGGACGATGGAGATAGAGATCATCAAGGGCGCCGTCATCAATCGGGACACCCTCAGAACGGAAATTACCCCTAACCGGACGGACGGCTGCGAAGCGGACCGTCTCTTCAACGAGGAGATGAAAGGTATGTTTGCGAATCTTTTTACACCCCTGCGGATCGGAGACATGGAGGTCCCCAATAGAATCGTCATGCTGCCCATGACCACGGGATACTGCGAAGCGGACGAGTCGGTCGGAGACCGCCTGATCGACTTCTACGAAGAGCGGGCGAAGGGCGGGGCCGGCCTGATTTTCATCCCCTTCTCCCCGATCACGGCCGGATCGCCGGTCGAGCCCGGCCTGTTCGACGACCGTTTTCTGCCGGGTGTCCGGCGGCTCACCGCGGCCGTCCGGTCGCAGGGGTCGAATGTCGCCTGCCAGCTCATCACCTCCTATCACATTATCCTTCGGGATAACGTTGTCGAAGCCGTCGCGCCTTCGGCGATTCTGAACCAGATGATCCGGGTCGTTCCGCGCGCCATCACCGTCGAGGAGATCCGCTTCATCGTCGAAAAATACGGCGAGGCGGCGCGGCGCGCCCGCGAAGGCGGCTTCGATGCCCTGGAGGTGCTGGTCGGCGGCGGTTATCTGCTGAACCGGTTTCTCTCCCCGGTCGGCAACCGGCGCGACGACGCATACGGGGGCAGCCTGGAGAACCGCATGCGGATTCTTCTGGAGATCGTCGAAAGCATTCGAAAGGCCGTCGGCGGGGACTTTCCGATCGGCATCCGCCTGAACATCGAGGAGCAGATGCCCGGGGGGCACACCGTCGAGGACTCGAAGGTCGTCGCCCGCATCCTGGAGCAGGCGGGCGTGAATTTCATCAACGCCTACACGGGCTGGCACGAGTCGCCGATCCCCACGGTCGCGTCCTCGCTGCCCAAGGGCGCCTTTGCCCATCTGGCGGGAAAGGTCCGGGGCGCCGTCGGGATCCCCGTTATCGCGGCCAACCGCATCAACGACCCGTTCACGGCTGAGCGGATCCTGTCCGACGGACAGGCCGACCTGATCGGCATGGGCCGGGCCCTTCTGGCCGACCCGATGCTTCCCCGCAAGGCGAAAGAGGGGCGAGTCGACGAAATCGTTCCCTGCATCGCGTGCTCGAACTGCCTGAGCGGCATCCTTTCCACCGTCTACAAGCACTGGGGAGAGGGCGTCAACATCACCTGCACCGTGAACCCGCTGCTGGGCCGGGAAGGCGAGCGCCTGCCCGGCCGCGCGGAGACGCCGAAAAAGGTCTTCGTCGCCGGCGGCGGCCCCGCGGGACTCACGGCGGCGATGACCGCCGCGGCACGGGGACATCGGGTTACCCTGTTTGAAAAGGAGGCCGAGCCCGGCGGATGGCTTCGGATCGGCTGCCTGCCGCCCCACAAGGAGGAGATTCGCAACCTGGCAAACAGCCTGGATTTCCGCGCCAGGCAGGCCGGCGCGGAAATCCGCCTCAACTGCGGTCTGGACGCTCGAACCGTCATGGAGGAAAAGTGCGATGCCCTGGTTCTGGCCCCGGGCGCTTCCCCCATCGTCCCGGCAATTCCCGGCGTGAAGCTGCCCCATGTCGTTGCGGCGGAAGATGTCCTGGCGGGGCGGGTGGTTGTGAAGGGGGCGGTCATTGTAATCGGTGGCGGCTTGGTGGGATGCGAAACGGCGGAGTTTATCCTGGATCGGCGCGGCGAGGGCACGACCGTTGCCGTTCTGGAGATGCTGGACAGGCTCGCGCCGACGATCTCCCCGACTTACCGGCCGTTTTTCCTGGCGCGGCTGAAAAAAATGGGCATTCGAATGGAGACGAACGCCACCGTTCTGGAGATTACCGAAGACGGCGTCAAGGTGGACCGGAAGGGGACCGCCGATTTCATTCCGGGGAACGCGGTGGTCGTCGCTGTGGGCCTGAAACCGGATCCGGCGCTTGCAGAACCCTTTCGAGGATTGGCCCCGGAAATTTACCGAATCGGGGACTTCGTTCAGCCCCGCATGATCAAGGAGGCGATTGCCGAGGGGTTCGAAGCGGGGATCAAGATCTGACGGAAATGGCAGACTCGGCGCAACCGGAGATTTCAAAACACATATGACCAAGGAGGCAGCATGAACAGCAACGATCCTTTCCGGGTTGAAAAAGAAGGCCATATCGCATGGCTCATTCTGAACCGGCCGGAGAAGCGCAACACCATGGGCTTCACTTTTTATGAAGGCTTGGGCGGGCATTTCGATGCCTTTGACCGAGACCCGGAAGTGCGGGTGGTGATCATCCGCGCCGAGGGCAAGAGCTTTACCGCCGGAACGGATCTGGAGGATCTCGGAAGCCTCTACCGGCAGATGACGTCCGGCGATCGTGAGGATTTGCGGCTGAAGATCCTGCGGGCGCAGCGGGGCATCAACAGCCTGGAAAAATGCCGGAAACCCGTTATCGCCGCGGTGCACGGTCATTGCCTGGGGGGCGGCGTCGACCTGCTGTGCGCCTGCGACATTCGGATCGCCGCGGCGGACGCCCTGTTCGGCGTGCGGGAAGTGCGCGTGGCCTTTATCGCCGATGTCGGGACGCTGCAGCGTCTTCCCCACATCATCGGAGACGGATGGTTCCGGGAACTGGCCCTGACCGGTCGCGATTTCGATGCCGCGGAAGCCCTGCAGATGCGTTTCGTCACTCGGGTCTGCCGGGACCGGGACGAGCTCTATCTCGAGGCGAAAAAGATTGCCGGGCAGATCGCCTCCTGTTCGCCCCTGGCCGTCCAGGGAACCAAGGACGCCATCCTCTACAGCCGAGACCACGGGGTCTACCCGGGGCTTGAATACACGGCCCAGAAAAATGCGGCCATGATCCCTTCGGAAGACATGGTGGAAGCGGTCGGGGCGTTCCTGGAAAAGCGAAAGCCCGTCTTCACGGGGAACTGATTCATCCCGGTCCGGCGCCGGCGCCGCGGCCCGGCAATCTTTCCGCCGGAATCGCGGACTCGCAGGGAACCCCGGTCTGACAGAGGCCGCACCCGTAGCTTTCAAACCCGAAGCGGGTCTTTGCGTAAGGCGCCACGACGTTGAAGAGATAATCCCGGCATTTTTGCTTGTCGTGGCCGGACGAGCCGAGCGCTCCCGCGGGGCAGCGTTCAATGCACTTTCCGCACTTTCCGTCCGGGTAGAAAAGGCAGTAGGCGCGGTGGTCCCCATAAGGCCGCGGGGTCGGAGGCAACTCGATATCGGCAATGACGGAGCCGCAGCGCATCGCCTTGCCCCGGGCCGTGATCAGCCCGTCGCAGAGGCCGAAGGTTCCCAGCCCGGAAACATGGGCCGCATGGCGTTCCGACCAGTTGGAGGCAAGCCCGTAACGATCCGAGTTCTGCCATTCCCAGAGCGGGGAGAGCGAGGGCGCAACGGCCCTGCAGCCAATCTGCTCAAGGGACGCGACGACATGGCGGGCCAGGGCCGCGTTGGCCTGCTCGCCGAAGTTCCGAGACCGGGACCAGCGTTCGGAGGGATATTCCCGCTCTTTTCGATTGTCCCGTTTCGTGGCCTCCGTTTGCGGCAGGATCCAACTGATCACGGTCAACGCCCGCGGTTCGGTGCGGAAGGTGGCCGCAAAAATCTCCGCAGGCGTCCAGAAGAACGCGCCGATGTCCTCCTTGAATCTCCGGTAGAGGGGATCGTACCCACCCGAAAAGCCGATCAGCGGATCGCTCCATGCCGGCTCCAGCACCTCATTTTCGAGCGAATTGGCGGGGGAACAGCGGATAAAATTCCGGATGATGTCCGACACCCTGACGGCCATTGCGCCGTCTGCGTCCCGGTCTGTCATGGCGATTTTCCCTCCTCTGCATAAAAGTCTGAACCCGGTTTCGCATACCCTGGCGGCAAGCAAGGCGGCTGCGCCCGTTTCTCCAAAAAAGAATTGACTATCCAAAATCCTTATACTATGGGGTCTTCAGATTTCAAGTCATTTGCGAGCGGGGCCGAATGGACCGAAAATACTTATATATTCAAACATTTGGCTGTCAGATGAATGTCAACGATTCCGAAAAGATCGTGGCATTGCTCGCGCAGGACGGCTATGAGGCGACGGACGACGCCGGTCGCGCCGATCTGATCGTTGTCAACACCTGCAGCATTCGTGAAAAGGCGGCCCAGAAGGCCTACAGCCAGCTCGGAAGGTTCAGATTGCTCAAGGAGCGGAACCCGGATCTGATCCTGGCCATGGGCGGATGCCTGGCGCAGGAGCGTGGGAAGACGGCGATGGGAAGAATACCCTTTCTGGATATCGTCTTCGGCACTCATCAGATCCACCGTCTGCCCGGACTGATCAGGCAGGTTGCGGCCTCGCACGCGCCTATGGTGGAAACGGGTTTCGAATCTCCCGTGAAATCCCTGGAGATCGCAGCAGCGCCCCCGAACGGCTCCGTCAGCGCCTATGTGACCGTCATGCAGGGGTGCAACAATTACTGTTCCTATTGCGTGGTTCCCCTTCTACGCGGTCCGGAGGTGAGCCGCGCCATGTCGGCAATCACCGCGGAAGTTGAAAGGCTTGCCGGGTCCGGCATTCGGGAAGTTACGCTTCTGGGCCAGAATGTCAATTCCTACGGACTGTCCGGCAGCGGCGGCGCGCAGTTTCCCCACCTGCTTCGGACCATCGGTCGAATCCGGGGAATCGAGAGGATCCGGTTCACGACTTCCCATCCAAAGGATCTGTCCGACGATCTGATCCGGTGCTTTGCCGATGTCGAAGCCCTGTGCGAACACATTCACCTGCCCGTGCAGTCCGGTTCGAATGATATCCTGAAGTGGATGAATCGCGGCTACAGCCGCGAGCATTATCTCGAACGGGTGGAACGGCTCCGGACGGTGTGTCCGGAAATCAGCGTCACGTCGGATGTGATCGTCGGATTTCCCGGAGAGTCGGACCGGGATTTTGAAGCGACCCTGGATCTGATGCGGAAAGTGAGGTTTGACAACCTGTTCTCTTTCAAGTATTCAGAGAGGGAAGGAACGGCGGCTGTCGCGCTGGACCGCAGGATTCCGGAGCGGGTCAAGCAGGAGCGCCTGCAGTGCCTCCAGAAGCTCCAGGAGCAGCACACCCTCGAACGGAACAGCGCGTTCGAGGGACGCACCGAAGCGGTTCTGGTCGAAGGCGTCAGCAGGAACAGCGAGAGGGACATGTCCGGAAGAACGCGATCCAACCGGATCGTGAACTTCAGGGGAGGGGATGACCTCGTGGGGAAAACCATCCCCGTCCGGATCATGAAAGCCTATCTTCATTCCCTTCGGGGGGATGTCCAAAAGGAGAGGAACCGATGCTCATCGAAATGAAGGTGAGCGGATTGACCATCGATCCGATTACCAACACGCCCATCGTCATTCTGAAAGACCTTCAGGAAAAAAAGGCGATTCCCATCTGGATCGGCCTGTTCGAAGCCAGCGCCATTGCCACCGAACTGGAAAAAATCACCTTCTCCAGGCCCATGACCCATGACCTGATGCACGACATCCTGAAGATCCTCGGCGTTGAAATCGACCGGATCGAAATCTGCGATTTGAAGAACAACACCTTTTTTGCCAACATCCACCTTTCCCGGGAGGGTCAGAACTTCGCCATTGACGCCCGCCCCAGCGACGCCATTGCCATTGCCTTGCGGGCGGGGGCGCAGATTTTCGTGGAGGATCAGGTAATCGAAAAATCGCGATCCATCGATTTCGGCGCGAAGACGACCGATCTGGACAAGCTGAAGGACGAAAAACTGAAGGAATTTCTGGAAAACCTCTCTCCGGAAGAGTTCGGAAAATACAAGATGTAGACCGGCCTGTAAAACGGCCGCGGGAGCATAAAAAACAATTGATATTTGAATGCTTTCGTGGCTATTTCGTTTTTCAAAAAGAAAGCGGCGGCAAGCGGCATGAACATGAAACAGGCCATGGCCGATTTCGAGGCGCACTTGGCCGTTGAGCGAAATCTATCCCCGCATACTCGAAAGAACTATCTCGTTGATCTGAAGCAGTTCCGGGATTTTCTCGAGCGCGAAGATCCGTCGGGGGCGGGGGGCGAAAATGGAATCTCCCGGATCGATCATCTCGTGATCCGGTCCTTTATGGGCTCTCTTTACCGGAAAAAGCTCAAAAAAGTGACCATCGGCCGCAAGGTGGCTGCCCTCCGGTCGTTTTTCGGCTATCTTCTGCGCGAGGGGAAGATCAGCGCCAATCCGGCGGACCTGGTACAGTCCCCGCGGGCGGAGAAATACATTCCCGCCTTTCTGTCGGTGGATGATACCATGGCGATTCTTTCGGCCGATTTCAGCCGGGGATTTCAGGGGCTGCGAAACCGGGCGATCGTGGAGCTTTTCTATTCCGCGGGGATTCGGCTTGGCGAATTGACCGGTTTGAATCTGGAGGATGTCGATTACGGCCAGGGTCTGATGCGGATCCGGGGGAAGGGCAGGAAGGAGCGGATCGTTCCCGTGGGCCGGCCCGCGCTGGGGGCATTGCGGGAGTACCTTGAAAAAAGGGCGGAGGTCTGCAGCCGCTGCGCGGAACGGGGCGGGGAAAATGCCGTCTTTGTCGGCGGGGGCGGCAGGCGTCTGACCACGCGGACGGTCCAGCGCATTGTCGACAGGGCGGTCTTCATGAGCGGGATCAACCGCAAGATCAGCCCGCACGCGCTCCGGCACAGTTTCGCGACGCACCTGATGGACGCCGGCGCCGACCTCAGATCCATCCAGGAACTGCTGGGGCATGAAAGCCTCTCCACAACGCAGAAATATACCTCGGTCAGCGTGAGCCGGCTGATGGAAGTTTACGACAAGGCCCACCCGAAGGCCGGAAGAGGACAGGAAGAGCCATGAAAATGAAGGGAACGACCATTGTCGCGGTCCGGCACGGAGGAAAGGTGACCGTGGCCGGCGACGGCCAGGTGACCTTTGACGTTACGGTGATGAAGCACGGCGCCAGAAAGGTACGCCGGCTGCACCATGGACAGGTCATTGTCGGTTTTGCCGGCACCACGGCGGACGCCTTCACCCTTTTCGACCGCTTCGACCAGAAACTGGAGCAGTACAACGGCAACCTGCTGAGGGCGGCGGTGGAGCTGACCAAGGATTGGCGGACCGACCGGGTCCTTCGACACCTGGAGGCCCTCATGATTGCCGTCAGCCGGGAGTATTTTCTGATGATTTCGGGCAACGGGGATGTGATCGAATCGGACGACGACGTGATGGCGATCGGCTCCGGCGCGCCCTACGCACTGGCCGCCGCCCGGGCAATGGTGCGGCACTCCGCGCTGACGGCGACGGAAATCGCCGAGGAGGCAGTCCGGATCGCGGCGGAGATCTGCATCTACACCAATGACCGAATCACCAGCGAAGAGCTGGATGCCCTTCCATTCCCGGACGATCCGGATCAGGAGGCACGCTGAATGCCCTCGAATCATTTGACGCCCAGGCAAATCGTCGAGAAGCTGGATCAGTACATCATCGGGCAGGGCGACGCCAAGCGGGCCGTTGCCATTGCCCTGCGCAACCGCTGGCGGCGGCAGAATGTCGCCAGGGAACTGGCGGAAGAGATTTCTCCGAAGAACATCATCATGATCGGGCCCACCGGCGTCGGCAAGACGGAAATCGCGCGGCGGCTGGCCAAACTGGACAATTCGCCGTTCCTCAAGGTGGAGGCGTCGAAATTCACGGAGGTCGGCTATGTCGGGCGGGACGTGGAGTCGATGATCCGCGACCTGGTCGAACTGGCCGCGAACATGGTCAAGTCCGAAGAGCAGGAGAATGTCAAGGCGCGGGCGGCCGAACTGGCCGTGGAGCGGCTCCTGGACATCCTGCTGCCTCCCAAGCTCGTGGAGAAGAAGGTCGAGGACATGCTTTCGGAACGGCCGCCGGAGAACGACGCGGCGGAGCGCGCGCTTCAGCAGGACACGACGCGGGAGAAAATCCGGCGGCTGCTCCTGGAGGGAAAACTGGACGGACGAACCGTGACCGTTGAGATCCAGGATGTCCGACCGGGCCCGATGATCGAGGTTTTCTCCTCCTCCGGCGTGGAGGACATGGGGCTGAACATCAAGGAGATGTTCGGGAACATTTTCCCCCAGAAGAAAAAGGAGCGAAAGGTCAAGGTGCCGGAGGCGCTGGAGATCCTGACCCAGCAGGAGGCGCAGCGCCTGGTGGACATGGACAAGGTCACCCGGAATGCCATCGAGCGCGTGGAGCAGTCGGGCATCATTTTCCTGGATGAAATCGACAAGATCGTGGGCAGCGACGGGGGTCACGGTCCGGATGTGTCCCGCGAGGGGGTGCAGCGGGATCTCCTGCCCATTGTGGAAGGCTCCAACGTCAACACCCGGTACGGCATGGTCAAGACGGACCACATCCTCTTCATTGCGGCCGGCGCATTCAGCGCCTCGAAGCCCTCCGACCTGGTCCCCGAATTGCAGGGGCGGTTTCCCATCCGGGTCGAGCTGGATTCCCTGGGAAAGGAGGACTTCATCCGCATCCTCACGGAACCCCACAACGCCCTAATCCGGCAGTATGTGGAGATGCTGGCGACGGAAGGGGTGAAGATCCAATTCCGGGAGAGCGCCGTTTCCGAGATCGCGGAGGTGGCGGCGGTGGTCAACGAGAAGACGGAAAACATCGGCGCCCGGCGGCTGTACACCATCATGGAGACGCTGTTGGACGAAATCTCCTTTGACGCCCCGGACATGGCGGAAAAGGAGGTCGTGATCGATGCGGAGTATGTCCGGCAGAAGCTGATGAACATCGTCGAAGACGAAGATTTGAGCCGGTACATCCTGTAGGGCGGCCGCCGTCGGGAGAACTTTCGGGAGAAGCGAAATGGACAAAATCAGGGAATCGATGCAGCGGGCCGACATCCTGCTGGAGGCGCTGCCCTACATCCAGCGTTTTTACAACAAGACCATCGTGATCAAGTACGGCGGCCACGCCATGCAGGACGACGAGCTGAAGGCGTCCTTCGCCCGAGACGTACTGATGATGAAGTATATCGGCATCAATCCCGTCGTCGTTCACGGCGGCGGACCCCAGATCGGAAGCTATCTGAAAAAGATCGGGAAGGAGTCCAGGTTCATTCAGGGCATGCGTGTGACGGACGAAGAGACCATGAACATCGTCGAGATGGTCCTGGTCGGTTTGATCAACAAGGAGATTGTCGCCCTGATCAACCGTCACGGCGGCCGTGCGGTGGGCCTGAGCGGCAAGGACGGAAACCTGATCGAATCGGAAAAATATTTCCTGAGCGCGGAGAAGGCCAAGGACACGCCCCCCGAGATCATCGATATCGGTCTGGTCGGCAAGGTGCGCAAGATCAACGCCGCGCTGATTTCATCCCTGGAGCGGGAGGGCTTCATCCCCGTCATCGCGCCCACCGGCGTCGGCGAGAACGGCGAAACGTTCAACATCAATGCCGACATCGTCGCCGGCGAGGTTGCCGCCGCGCTTCAGGCGGAGAAGATGATCCTGCTAACCGACGTGGAAGGTGTGCTGGACGAGAACAAGCGGCTGATCAACACCATGAGCAATCAGGATGCGCTCGGCATGATCGAGAGGGGCGTGGTGGAGGGGGGGATGTTCCCCAAGGTGAAGTGCTGCCTGAAGGCGCTTCGCGGCGGCGTCCGGAAGGCGCATATCGTGGACGGCCGCCTGAAGCATGCGGTCCTTCTGGAGATGTTTACGGACAGCGGCATCGGCACGGAAATCGTCCTGTAGTCGGGTGTGGGACGGGAGAATCGAACGGATTTGCGGCGCGGTCGTGGGGAGCAATGAAATGACGACGGAAGAACTGATCAGTCTGTCCGGGCAGTATGTGATGAACACGTACCGGCGGTTTCCCCTGGTGCTGGTCCGGGGGGCCGGGGTGCGGGTCTGGGACAGCGACGGCAGGGAATATCTGGACATGGCCGGGGGCATTGCGGTGTGCAGCCTGGGACATGCCCATCCGAAGGTGACGGCGGCGATTCAGGAGCAGGCCGCAAAGCTCCTGCATGTCTCCAACCTCTATCACATCGAGCCTCAGATCCGCTTCGCCCGCATGCTGGTCGAGCACTCCTTCGCGGACAAGGTTTTTTTCTGCAACAGCGGCGCGGAGGCCAACGAGGCGGCCATCAAGCTGGCGAGGAAATACGGCCATGAACGGCTCGGCGGCCGGTATGAGCTGATCACCATGCGGGATTCCTTCCACGGGAGAACGCTGGCGACGATCACCGCGACGGGGCAGGAGAAATTCCAGGCGGGCTTTTCCCCGCTGCCGGAGGGATTCAAATACGCGCCCTTCGACGACCTGCCGGCCCTGGAGGCGTCGATTACCAGACGGACGTGCGGCGTGCTTCTGGAGCCGATCCAGGGTGAAGGCGGCGTCCGGATCCCCGCTGCCGGATATCTTCAGGGGGTGCGGGAAATCTGCGACCGCCACGGCATTCTGATGCTGCTGGACGAGGTGCAGGTCGGCGTGGGGCGAACAGGAGCGCTCTTCGCCTACGAGCACGCCGGCATCCGGCCCGACATCATGACGCTGGCCAAGGCCCTGGGCAACGGCTTCCCAGTGGGCGCCATGCTGGCGACAGACCGGGTCGCCACCGCATTCCAGCCCGGCAGCCATGCGTCCACGTTCGGCGGCAATCCGCTGGCCATGGCGGCCTGCATCGCCGTCTTCGAGACGCTTCAGGCCGACGGCATCCTCGCGAATTGCCGGCGGGTCGGGTCCCGCTTTCTCCAGGGGCTGCGCCGGCTGCAGGGTCGCCATGACCGCATTCGGGAGGTCCGGGGAATGGGATTGATGATCGGTGTGGAACTGGCCGGTGATGCCGCCGAGGTGGTAGGGCATTGCATGGAACGGGGGCTTCTGGTCATTACCTCCGGGTCGGGCAATGTGCTGAGATTCGTGCCGCCGCTGATTGTCACGGAGCCGGATGCGGACTGCGCGGTCGATATCCTGGACGAGGTGCTGAAGCAATCATGAAAAAAGACCTGTTAAGCGTTTACGATCTGGACCGGTCCGATTTTGAAATGATCTTCGCCAGGGCGGCAAAGCTGAAAGGGATGCTCAAGGCCGGCGAGCGGCACAAGCCGCTGGCCGGGAAAACCCTGGGGATGATTTTCGACAAGTCCTCCACCCGGACGAGAATCTCCTTTGAGGTCGGAATGTTCCAGTTGGGCGGGATCGCCCTTTTTCTCAGCAGCCGGGACACGCAGATCGGCCGGGGAGAGTCGATTTACGATACGGCCAGAATCATGTCCCGGTATCTAAACGGGATCATGATCCGGACCTACGCCCAGGAGGCGGTGGAGGAATTCGCCCGCCATGCGACGATTCCCGTGATCAACGGCCTGACGGACCTTCTTCACCCCTGCCAGATCCTGAGCGACCTGTTCACCATCATCGAAAAAAAGGGGACCTACGAAGGGCTGAAGATCGCCTACATCGGAGACGGCAACAACGTGGCCAACTCCTGGCTCAACGCGGCGGCCAGGCTTCCTTTCCACCTGGCCCTTGCCTGTCCGGAACCGTATGCGCCGGACGCCTCCATCTTCGCGAGGGCGGTTCGGGAGGCCGGGCGTGGCGTGTCTCTCGTTCGGCATCCCGAAGAGGCAGCCGCGGACGCCGATGTGATCTACACGGATGTCTGGGCCAGCATGGGTCAGGAAGCGGAAAAGGCGGAGCGCGCGAAAATCTTCCAATCCTACCAGGTCACGAAAAAACTGCTTGAAACTGCCCGCAGGGATGCTATTGTAATGCATTGCCTTCCCGCGCACCGGGACGAGGAGATCGCCGCCGAGGTGATCGACGGCCCCCAGTCGGTTGTGGTGGATCAGGCGGAGAACCGCCTGCATGTTCAAAAGGCGATCATGGAAATTCTCATGTAGGGTTCTTCGTGCGTTCGGCTGCAGGGTGATTGGCGGCAGAACGGAAGTCGGACCGGTCCGTGCCATTCACGATGGGACTCTTGCGGCAGGCTTGGCGGTGCGCCCGCAATCTCAATCCGCTGCTGCGGAGATCGGTCAATATTTTCACAACAATTTTCAAGGAGGTCGTGATTTGAAAAAGAGATTCAAAAAGGTCGTTCTCGCTTACTCGGGGGGACTGGACACGTCGGTGATTGTCAAGTGGCTCATCGAGACCTACCAGTGTGAGGTCATCGCCTTCGCCGCGGATGTCGGCCAGAAAGAGGAGCTCACCGGTCTGAAGCGAAAGGCGATCCGGACCGGCGCCAGCAAAATCTATATCGACGACCTGAGGGAGGAATTCGCCCGGGATTTCGTCTTCCCGGCGCTCAGAGCCAACGCAATCTACGAGGGAACCTACCTGCTGGGCACGTCCCTGGCGAGGCCGTTGATCGCCAAAAGGCAGATCGAAATCGCCCATCTGGAGGGGGCGGATGCGGTCTGTCACGGCGCAACCGGGAAGGGAAACGACCAGGTCCGGTTCGAGTTGACCTACATCGCCCTGGACCCTTCGATCCGCATCATCTCCGCCTGGAAGGACGAGAACTGGATCTTCGATTCCCGGGAATCGATGCTCGATTACGCCGAGAAACACAGCATCCCCGTTCCGCTGGTGACGCGCGAGAAGCCCTACAGCAGTGACCGGAACCTGCTGCACATTTCCCACGAAGGAGGCATTCTGGAAGATCCCTGGGCGGAGGCGCCCGAGGACATGTTCGTCCTGACGGTCTCGCCAGAAGCCGCCCCGGACAAGCCCACCTATGTGGAAATTTCTTTCGAGCGCGGAATCCCGGTGGCGGTGGACGGAAGGAAAATGAGCCCGGCCCGGCTGATGGACCATCTCAACCGGATCGCCGGCGCCAACGGCATCGGCCGGGTGGACATGGTGGAAAACCGATTTGTCGGCATGAAATCCCGCGGGGTTTATGAGACGCCCGGTGGGACCGTTCTGTGGGCCGCCCACCGGGCCATCGAATCGATCACGATGGACCGGGAGGTGATGCTGCTGCGGGATTCCCTCATTCCCAAGTATTCCCAACTGGCCTACAACGGCTTCTGGTATTCGCCGGAGATGGAGATGCTGCAGAAAATGGTGGACGCATCCCAGGAAAACGTCACGGGAACGGTCCGCATGAAACTGTACAAGGGAAACAGCATCGTGGCGGGCCGGAAGTCCCCCTATTCGCTCTACCATGAGGATTTTGCCACCTTTGAAAAAGACAGCGTCTATGACCAGAAGGATGCGACCGGCTTCATCCGGCTCAACGGCCTGCGGCTCCGCATCGAGGCCCTGATGCGCAAAGGACGGCGGAAAAGATCGGCCGTCGACCGGCGAAAGCCGGGGGACAGGCGGAAACCGAAATAAGGAAGCGGCTGCAAGCGAATGACGACTCGGAAAAAACCCTGGGGAGGCCGGTTTCAGGAGCCCACGGACAGAGATGTGGAAGCCTTCACGGCGTCGATTCACTTCGACCGGCGGCTCTACCGCCAGGATATCGCAGGCAGCATCGCCCATGCCCGCATGCTGGCTGCCCGGAAGATCATCACGCGAAAGGAAGAGAAGGCCATCTTTTCCGGCCTGAAGGCCATCGAAGCGGATATCGAAGCGGGCCGTTTCGCCTTCGACCCGGATGACGAAGATATCCACATGGCGATCGAGAAGAGCCTGATCGACCGCATCGGCGAAACCGGCGGCAAGCTCCACACCGGACGGAGCCGGAACGACCAGGTCGCCCTCGATGCGCGCCTGTACCTGCGGGACGAAATCCGGCAGGTCCTCGCACTGCTTGCAGGCCTCAAGCGTGCGCTGGCCGGTCTGGCCGAAAGGGAAATCAAGACGGTCATGCCCGGCTACACGCACCTGCAGAAGGCGCAGCCGGTCCTGCTGTCTCATCATCTGCTTGCCTACTGGGAGATGCTGGATCGGGACGAGGCGCGGCTTCGGGACTGCGCCAAACGGGTCGATGTCCTGCCGCTGGGAGCGGCGGCGCTCGCGGGCACGGGCCTTCCGATCGACCGCCGGCAGGTGGCGGCGCTCCTGAACTTTCCGGCTGTCTCGGCAAACAGCATGGATGCGGTTTCGGACCGTGATTTCGTGACGGAGTTCATCTTTGCCGCCGCCCTGATCATGATGCACCTGAGCCGCTTCTGTGAAGACCTGATTCTCTGGTCGAGCAGTGAGTTCGGGTTCGTCGAAATCTCGGATGCCTTCACCACGGGAAGCAGCATCATGCCGCAGAAAAAGAATCCCGATGTGGCCGAGCTGATCCGCGGCAAAACGGGCCGCGTTTACGGGCACCTGATGTCCCTGCTGACCCTTCTGAAGGGTCTCCCCATGACCTATAACCGGGATCTTCAGGAGGACAAGGAGCCGCTTTTCGACACGGCGGACACGGTGAAGGGGTGTTTGAAGAATCTCACAGCGATGATCGGGCACCTGCGGTTCGACAGGGCGAGAATGCGCGAAAAGGCCGGTCAGGGGTATTCCACGGCAACGGATCTGGCGGAATATCTTGTGATGAAGGGCGTTCCCTTCCGGGAGTCCCACGGCATCGTGGGGCGCCTGGTGGCGTACGGAATAGAAAACGGCAAGGGGCTTTCAGAGCTGACGCTCGGCGAATTCAGGCGATTCTACCGGGGTTTCGGGAGCGACGTCTATGAGTGCCTGAAGGTGGAAAACGCCGTCAACGCGAAGAGCAGCTATGGCGGTACGGCCGAAAAAATGGTATTGGAGCGCCTGGCGGAAATTGGAGGCGGGTCGAATGAATAAGCGCTCGAGGGTGTTCATTTATTTTGCCGCGGCGGCATTGCTGATGACGGCCGCGTTCTTTCAGGCTTGCGGTGTGAAGGCGGATCCCTCGCCGCCCCAGGTGATCCGGCTCAAGTCCATCTCCGATCTCGAGGTGAAACTGGCCGGGAACAGGATGCTGCTGAACTGGAGCGTTTCTGAAGAGCCCGCCCCGATGACCCGTTTCAGGATCTTCAGAAGCGAACTGGAAACGGATGGAACGGACTGTCCGGACTGCCCCCGCAAGTACGTCCTCCTGGCTCAACTGGAGGCGGCGGACGCAAGCCTGCGGAAGGATGAGGGCGGCAAACTGGTTTACGGCGATGCGGGGATCAGGCCGGGCTGTCTTTACAGTTATTTCATTGTCGGCTGCAGTCGATCGGGATTGTGCAGCGGGGAATCCAACCGGGCGGAGGCCATCTATCCGCCGGGCCCGGTTTCCGAATAAGCGAAAGAAGATCGAGGTTAGACCGTTCAACGCCCATGCATGACTTTCATTACAGGGATGCGCAGCTCTGGTGCGAAGACGTGCCCGTTTCCGGCATTGCCGAAGAAGTGGGGACCCCGTTTTATCTTTACAGTTACCGGACGCTGAGGAACCATTTTCGCGTCTTCGACGACGCCTTCGCGGAAATTCCGCACGTCATCTGTTTTGCCGTCAAGTCCAATTCCAATGTCGCTATCCTGCGGATTTTCGCCTCGGAAGGGGGAGGCGTGGATATCGTGTCCGGCGGCGAGTTGTTCCGCGCCCTGCAGGCGGGTGTCGATCCCGGCAGGGTGGTCTATTCCGGGGTGGGAAAACGCGCGGATGAAATCGAATACGCCCTGAAGACCGGCATCCTGATGTTCAATGTCGAGTCTTCCGAGGAGCTGCACGAGATTCACGCCTGCGCAAAAAAGTTGAGCCTGAAGGCCGGCATTGCACTCCGGGTCAATCCGGATGTCGATCCGCAGACCCATCCCTACATTTCGACGGGCCTCAAGGAAAACAAGTTCGGCATCGATATTGAGAAATCGCTGGCGGAATACCGGCAGGCGAAAGAAATGCCCTGGCTGGAGATCAAGGGGGTCAGCTGCCACATCGGATCCCAGTTGACGAAGATATCGCCCTTCGTCGACGCACTGGAGCGGCTGAAAAACCTTCTCCGGCTGCTCCGGGAAGAGGGGATGGATATCCGCTATCTCGACCTGGGCGGGGGGCTGGGGATTACCTACAACGAGGAACAGCCCCCGCATCCGGTGGAATATGCCCGGGCCATCATGGCGTCGGCGGGGGATCTTGCCTGCACCTTCATCTTTGAACCCGGTCGTGTGATCGTGGGGAATGCCGGAGTCCTGGTGACGAAGGTCCTCTACACCAAATCGAACCAGGACAAGAATTTCATCATCGTTGACGCAGGCATGAACGACCTGATCCGCCCGAGCCTCTACCACTCCTACCACCAGATTCAGCCGGTTTCACAGCGGGACAGAGCAACAATCCAGGCCGACGTGGTGGGGCCGATCTGCGAATCCGGCGACTATCTAGCCAGGGAGCGAAGCATGCCGGCCTTTGAAAGGGGCGAGTTCATGGCCGTGATGAGCGCCGGCGCGTATGGTTTCACCATGTCGTCGAATTACAATTCCCGTCCGCGTGCGGCAGAGGTTCTCGTGCGGGATGACCGGTTTTACGTGATCCGACAGCGGGAAACCTATTCGGATATGATCCGGGGAGAAGAGATTCCGAATTTTTTAAAATCATAGAATGACAGGAGGGTTTATGTTCAGAGGAGCCATTGTTGCCATCGTGACACCGTTCAAAAAAGGGAAAGTCGATGAAGCGGCGCTGAGAAAGCTGGTGGAGTTTCAGATCAAAAACGGCACCGACGGGATTGTGCCGTGCGGAACGACGGGCGAATCCAGCACCCTGTCGCATGAAGAGCATGACCGGGTGATTGAGATTGTCATCGATGCCGTCAATAAGCGGGTGCCGGTCATCGCCGGAACCGGCTCCAACAGCACCGCGGAGGCCATCCGCCTGACCCGTCATGCCCATGAGGCCGGCGCGGACGGTGCCCTGATGGTTGCCCCCTACTACAACCGGCCGACGCAGGAAGGGCTGTATCAGCATTACAAGGCGGTTGCGGACGCGGTGCGGATTCCCATCATTATCTACAACATACCGGGACGGACGGGCGTCAACATCAATGCGGACACCCTGGCCCGGCTTGCCAAAGTGAAAAATATCGTCGGCGTCAAGGAGGCCTCCGGTTCGATCAAGCAGATGAGCGACGTCATCCGCCTCTGCGGCCCCGATTTTGACGTGCTCTCCGGGGACGACCTTTTCACCCTGCCGTTGATGGCCATGGGCGGCAAAGGTGTCATTTCGGTCATTTCCAACGTCGCGCCGGCGGACATGGCGGCGATGGTGGATGCCTTCGATGCGGGCGATCTCGAAAAGGCCAGGGCGCTGCACCACAAAATGGCGCCGCTGATCGATTCCCTGTTCATTGAGACCAATCCCACACCGGTCAAGGCGGCGCTGGCGATGATGAAAAAGATTTCCTATGAAGTCCGCCTGCCGTTGTACAGAATGGCGGACGGGAATTACGAAAAACTGAAAAAGGTCATGATCGGTTACGGTCTGATCAAGGCATAGGGGGACGCCATGGTTAAAGCCGTTGTCACGGGAGCGGGCGGAAGGATGGGCGGCCGGATCATCACGCTGATTTCCGCGGTGAAGGATATTCGGGTGGTCGGCGCCGTTGAGCAGAAGGGGCATGCCCTGGCGGGAAAGGATGTCGGGGAGGCGCTCGGTCTCGGCGCGACGGGCGTCCGGATCGACGACGACCTCGGAGCCTGCATCGAGAAGGGGGATGTGGTCATCGACTTCACGAATCATGAGGCTTCGCTCCGCCATCTTGAACTGGCTGCGAAGAAAAAAAGGGCCATCGTCATCGGCAGCACGGGCTTTACCGCCGAGGAAATGAAAAAAGCGGCGCGGCTCTCTAAAAAGACCCGCTGCGTTCTCGCGCCCAACATGAGCGTGGGCGTCAATGTCCTGTTCAAGGTCCTGGATGACGTGGCCCGCATTCTCGGTGATGAGTACGACGTGGAAATCGTGGAAGCCCATCATCATTTGAAGAAGGACGCCCCCAGCGGCACGGCCATGAAGATGGCGCAGATCATCGCGAAGGCCCTGAAGCGGGACCTCGAAAAGGACGGGGTGTACACGAGAAAAGGGCTGATCGGGGAACGGACGAAAACCGAAATCGGCATCCAGACCCTTCGGGCGGGCGATATTGTCGGCGAGCACAACGTGATGTTCGGGGCGGTCGGGGAGCGGCTGGAATTCATCCACCGGGCCCACAGCCGGGACAACTTTGCCAAGGGAGCGATCCGGGCGGCGAAATGGATTGTCGGACGGAAAAACGGTCTTTACGACATGCAGGACGTGCTCGGATTGAGAGCCTGAGGCCGGGACGGGATTGATCGAGGGTTGCGAGGGGACGATCGCGTTCGTGGGGGTGGGGGCCAATCTCGGCAACCCCCTCGAGCAGTGCCGGGATGCGCTGGAGCGGATGGATGCGACGCCGGGCATCAAGCTGCTGCGGAGGTCCTCCTTCTACCGGTCCGAGCCCGCCGGTTTCCGGGAGCAGCCGTGGTTTGTCAATGCGGTTGCCGAGGTCCGGACGGTGCTGGCGGCCGTCGATTTGCTGAAGGCCCTTCAGAGGATCGAACAGGCCATGGGCAGGGTCAGGGAGCGGCGGGACGGACCCAGGGTCATTGACCTTGACCTGCTGCTCTACGGGCAGGATATCATGCGGCAGCCGGATCTGACCATCCCCCATCCGCGGATGCACGGGAGGCGCTTTGTGCTGATGCCTTTTTATGAAATCGCGCCCTACATCCTTCACCCGGCTTTCGGCATCTCCATTCAGGGCCTGCTGGACCGGCTTCAGGACGACAGCGTGGTCGAGCCGATTGGATAGCGAGGAAATCATGTTTATTGTCCGCATCGTCGCCGCCATCGTAATTTTTTACCTGTTGTACCGGATGGCGAAATGGCTTTTTCATTCATCGGTGAAAACGGCGGATCCGCTTCCCACACAAAAGATGCCGGAAAAAACGGAAGACCTGGTTGAGGATCCCTGCTGCCATGCCTATCTGCCGGTCAGCCAGGCCTACAAGGCGACACTTGACGGCAAAACGGTCTGTTTCTGCAGCCGGGAATGCTATGAAAAATATCGTCAGATCAGTGCCTCGTGATGGAAGCGTTCAAAAACCCTGAAATGCCCTGAATCCGTGACGGCAGACGACGACTCGGCGATTTTCAGCAATTCCGGAAAGCGGGCGGCTCATCGTTTTCAACCCTTTTTCTCTTTTTTCTCGCGAAGCGGATTTCAGCCTGCGGCACAGCCGTTATTCGAAGTTTCCAATTCCGTTTTTCGAGGGCCCGCGATAGCGGAGCTGTTTTTTAAAAAGGTTTTTGCACTGCGATCAGGAGGAATGTTATGAAGTTTTTCATCGATACGGCAAATGTTGAAGAAATCAGAGCGGGGATCCGGCTCGGCATGGTGGACGGGGTAACCACCAACCCGTCGCTCGTCGCGAAGGAAAAAAGAGGGTTCGATGCGGTCATTCAGGACATTCTCGATCTGGTCGACGGTCCGGTCAGTCTGGAAGTGGTCAGCCCTGAGGCCGAAGGCATGGTCCGTGAAGCCCGGAAGCTGGCCAAGCTGGGCGCACAGGTGGTCATCAAGGTGCCCATGACGGAAGAGGGGCTGAAGGCCACCCGGATGCTGGTCAACGACGGCATCCGCGTCAATCAGACGCTGGTTTTTTCGCCGCTGCAGGCGTTGATGGCGGCCAAGGCGGGCGCCGCCTATGTCAGCCCCTTCGTCGGGAGGCTGGACGATATCGCCCACGACGGCATGGAGCTCGTCGACCAGATCCTCGCGATTTACGGCAACTATGGATATGAGACGGAAGTGATCGTGGCCAGTGTCCGTCATCCGGGTCATGTCCTGAAGGCGGCCCTGATGGGTGCGGATATCGCGACCATTCCGTTCAAGGTCATCGCACAGATGGCGAAACACCCGTTGACCGACAGAGGGATCGAAGCTTTTCTCGCGGACTGGAAGAAAGTGCCGAAAAAATGACAGACCGAACACGGATCCCATGATCGATTATCTGAAGAGATCATTTGACCGGCTGCCCATCACGCAGGAGCGGAGAAACGTCTTCAATCTCCCCAACACGATCACCCTGCTCCGCATCGGGATCATCCCGGCCCTTTTTTTTCTCCTTCAGTCGCCGGGGCCCGGCGGCAGCCTCATCCTTGCCGCACTGTTCGTTCTGGCCGCCCTGACCGACTTTCTGGACGGCTACATTGCCAGAAGGTATCAACTCGTGACGACCATGGGGAAGTTTCTGGACCCCATTGCCGACAAGCTGGTCGTCAACACGGCAATGATCCTGATGATCCCCATCGGGCGCATCCCCGCGTGGATCGTGGCGATCATCATCATCCGGGATTTCACGGTTGACGGAATGCGAAGCGTCGCCTCCTCGGAAGGCATCATCCTTCAGGCCAGCCGTCTGGGAAAGCAGAAAACGGTCTGCCAGATTTTTGCGGTGACCGCCCTGATGATCCACTACCCGTTTCTGGGATTGGATGCCCACGTTGTCGGAACGGTGATTCTCTATGTCGCCCTGATTCTGACGCTGTATTCCGGGCTCGATTATCTGATGAAATTTTACCGCGGCATGATCGTTAATAAAGCCTGATCCCCTGTGCGCCCATGATTGACCTTGCCGGCATAGATTATTCGGCGTTCGACCGCGCCAACGTTCCCCTTTTCCTGTTCCATCCCCGTCCCGAATGGCCGCTGTCGCTGCCCGGCCGGGAGAGCGAGACCGTCATGATTCCGGTGGAGCGGGATGTGGAAATCGGCGCCCGGATTTATGTCCGGAATCCGGACGCGCCCGGCATTCTCTTTTTTCACGGAAACGGTGAAATCGTCGCGGACTATGATGAGATCGGAATGCTGTACAAAAAAATGGGCTTCAATTTCATGCCCGTTGATTACCGGGGCTACGGCCGGTCAACCGGACGGCCGTCCGTTACCGCGATGATGCGGGATGCGCACGTTGCCTTCGATTTCATCGTCCAATGGCGGAAAGTCCGGCAGCATGGCGGTCCCCTGATCGTCATGGGACGCTCTCTCGGAAGTGCATCCGCCATCGAGCTGTCTTTCCATTATCCGCAGCAGATCGACGGGCTCATTGTCGAGAGCGGATTTGCCTTCATCGGGCCTCTGTTGCGGCTGATGGGGATGGACATGGCCGCAATGGGCCTTTCCGAGGCGATGGGCCCCCGGAATCTCGACAAGATCGGCGCCTGCAACAGACCGACGCTGATCATTCATGCGGAATGTGATCAGATCATCCCTTTTCGAGAGGGGCAGGCCCTGTTCGATGCCTGTCCGTCTCCCGACAAAAAGCTGCTGATGATTCCCGATGCGAACCATAACGACATTTTTTTTCACGGCTTCATACCTTACACGCAGGCCATGACGGAACTGGTGGAAACCATCCGGTGCGCATGAACGGCAAATCCCGTCTTTTCAAATGTTTGAAGTCCCTGATCCTGCCGATATTTTTATTGACAAAAGTCGAGATTTGCTATATTCAGCACCAACCAAAACCGAGTGCGGGCGTAACTCAGCGGTAGAGTGCCACCTTGCCAAGGTGGACGTCGACGGTTCAAATCCGTTCGCCCGCTCCAGAAAAAAATGGCGGCATAGCCAAGTGGCTAAGGCAGCGGTCTGCAAAACCGTTATTCACCGGTTCAAATCCGGTTGCCGCCTCCAGACATACAATCGGGGTTGCAGAAACGATACGGACTGCAACCCTTTTCATTTTGTTCGAAGCGGAAAACGAATGGAGGCCCGCCGGAAAGATGGATTCATGCAGGGCGGTATGCGGGACCTGTCCGATGGCGGGCTCCGGCAGAGATAGAGATGACCGGTTATGAATATCCTGATCGTCTGCACAGCGAACATCAACCGAAGCTACATGGCGGAACGGATCCTCAAGGGCCACCTGAAAAAAGGGGGAGAAAAGCATATCCATGTTTCGTCGGCCGCGCTGCTGGATATGAAGGGAGCGGATGCAGATCCCGTCGCCGCCGGATTGCTCATGGAAAACGGATACGACGGATCCGGGCATCGCTCGTCATTCCTGACGGACCGGCAGATCGACCAGGCCGATCTGATCCTCGTCATGGAGAACAGCCAGAAGCGGCTGGTGCTGGATCGCTTTCCAAAGGCCGACGGCCGGGTTCGCCTTCTCAAATCCTATTCCGAGAATTATTCGGATGCCGACCCGGACATTCAGGATCCTTACCGAATGTCGATCTACCATTACCGTGTCTGTTTTTCCGAGATCTATCTGTCTGTACAGGGTTTGCTGGAAAGCCTGTCAAAAAGGGGGCAGCGCTGACATTGACCGGATCGTTCCGGCAGGCGGGGACCGCGAATTTTATCGTGTGGAATGGGCAGCGGGGGATATTCGAAATCGCGGCCCGGTTCGGCACAGTCTGGACAAGCATTCCATTTGCAACGGGAGATCCAGGACGACGGATCGGCGCTTTCGCGCTTTTACGGCATTCTGAAATGGGAGAAGATTGATGAATTCGAGAAAAGTCTTCATCATGCTGGCGATTGCGGCCATGATCTTCCTTGCTCATGCCCGGGCATCCGCCCAGGGCACGACCGTCGACGCGTCCCCATCGCCGTTCTTCCTGGAGATGGGGGTGAAATTCTTCTACACGGACTACGAAGAGGATCTCGATCCGCCGCAGAAAAGCGCAAACAGCGGCTGGCTGCCCGGGATGTTTCTGGGTTTCGGCTACAGGAAGCATAACGGGCTTTATTTGAGGCTCTGCGGCAGCTATGCAAGCGGCGATCTGGCTTACGACGGCAGTGATCAGAGCGGAACGGCAATTTATTTTTCCAATGATCCGCAGAAATTCTACAGACTCGAGGCGAACGTCGGTTATGCGTTTCAGGCCGGCCCCAAAACGCTGATTCTGCCTTACACCGGCTATGGATATCGATACTGGAAACGGGGCGAGGCGAACCTTTCCATCGGGAACTACAAGGAAGAGTATGACTGGCACTATCTGCCGCTGGGGATCCGAATCGAGCATGAGTTCAATGTGCGATGGCGAGTCGGGATCGCGGCGGCGGCGAATATCATGTTTATGGGCAGGATGAAGGCATCGCTGTCGGAGCTCGATTCCGGCTACAATGATCCGGCCTTCAACCTGGGGGATCGGATCGGATTGTACGCCTCTGCCCCCATCCGTTACACATGGGCGAAAAACTGGTCCGTGACCGGCACGCCGTGGTATGAATACACCCCAATCGGCGCGAGCAATCTGGAAATCCTGACCTATCATGGAACGGCGAAGTCGCTGGTCATGGAGCCGTCAAGCAGGACAAACCAGTACGGCTTCGATCTGGGGGTGGAATACTCGTTTTGAGAGGCGAAAGAAGAATGCCCCGTCAACTTCACGTGCATCGCGGTTCGGCCATGAACGAGCCGGTGACAGCCCTGGCTGTTTTGGCAATCCTGCTGGCCGTGCTTTCGGGTGCCGCGTGGTGCGGGACCATCTATAAATGCACGGACCGAAACGGCGCCACGATCCTGACCGACCATGCTTCCGATGGGGGGCGCCGCTGTGAAGCTCTGGAATCCTTTCGGGACATCACCGAAAAGGACCGGGAGGCCTGGGCAAATGAAAACAAGCGGAAATTGAGTGAAGCGGAGGCCGGGGAGAGCAGGGATAGGGAAACATCCCGGGAAAAGCAGGACCGGAAACAGGATGAAAAGAAGCGGGATGCGGATGTGCGGGGACAAGTCGGCGGCGTCAAATAGGGGAATGAGAAAAAAGCTATTTTTACCCATTGACTTGCCCCCGTTCCTGTTGTAATGTAGTTTAAGTTGCAGCGTTGGAACAGCCGTGAAATCGAGCGGTTTGGTACATCGAAGGGGCAATGTGGAATGATAAAACCCACTTTAAGAGATCAGATTTTTTTAAATTAAAGGAGGTTCGATGATGAGACGAATCAGTTTTGGGCTTGTTGCATTGGCGGCACTTGTTTTCATGTTCACCGGTTGCGCTACGGTATCGACGTTCAAACCGGTTGACCTGAACCCGAAAATGAAAGCGGGAGACCTCGTTCAGAAAACGGACAATCTGGCCGTTCTGCTCGACAAGTCGGCTTCGATGGATCAGTGGTATGCCAAACCGCCGAATGTCGAACTGGCCAACCATCTGACGCATGCGAAAAATGCAACCCGAAACATGGCCGCGACGATTCCCGAGATGAAACTGAACGCGGGCCTCAAAACGTTCTGGTCCGATCAGACGGCTCAGATTTACGGAATGAAGGCCTTTGAGAAAAACGAGTACATCCGGGTGATCGACGGCGTCGGATTTCCCAACGGCAAGACCCCGACGGACAAGGCGCTCCTGGCGGCCGGCAACGACCTGAAGGGGGCGGCGGGGCGCTCGGCCATCGTGATTTTCAGCGATTTTGACGAAAAAGAACTCAACACCAAGGCGACCATCGAAGCCGTCGGCAAGCTCAAGGCCGATTTCGGCGACAAGCTCTGCCTGTACACCGTTCAGGTGGGAAATGTCCCGGGTGCGAAGGCGATTGCCCAGCAGATCGTACAGGCGGGGGCCTGCGGTGATTACGCAAGCGCCGACGAACTGGCGAACCCGGCAGCCATGGCCGCTTTCGTGCAAAAGGTGCTGCTCGAGGACGCGGCGGCCCTGAAGGCGAAAAAGGCGGCGGAGGAAGCGGCAGCAGCGGCGGAGCGGGCCAGGAGAGAGGCGGAGGAAGCGGCGGCCCGGGCGGCGGCAGCGGCGAAGGCCTCAAAGGGAAGAGACATCCTGGGTCCGGTCCACTTCGACTTTGACAAATCCGTTCTGAGGACCCAGGACCGGGCGATTCTCAAGAAGCACGTCGAGTGGCTAACGGCGCACAAGGATGCCGCGGTGCTCGTCGAGGGCCATTGCGATGAAGTCGGCACGAACGAATACAACCTTGCCCTCGGAGAAAGAAGGGCCGCGGAAGTGAAGAAATACCTCGTCAACAGCGGCATTGCGGCGAGCCGCATCAGCACGATCAGCTACGGCGAGGAAAGGCCGTTTGATCCGGGACATTCGGATGCGGCCCATGCCAAGAATCGCCGGGCCGAATTTGTGGTGAAATAGCAAAAACAGGCCCCCAGTTCAGCCTGCTTTCGGACGACAAGCGCCTTTTCCGGTTCCCTGCGGACCGGGAGAGGCGCTTTTTTTCAGGCCCTCGGTTGTTTGCCTTCATAAAAAGCGGGCTTCAGGATGATGTCCCGGTGGGGGCGCGCCTCGAGATCGCCCGCTTTTTCGAGCCGTTTGATGATGCGCGTAACCGTCTCCCTGGAAAGGGAGGCGAAGGCGGCAATCGCGCCGTGGGTGAGCCGGAACCGGATGACCGTGCCCTGCGGATCCGGAACGCCGAAGCGCTCACCCATGTATACCAGGACAGCCCTCACCCGGTGCTCCGCGTCGGCGAAGCTCATGACCTTGGCCATCGACCAGGCGTCCCTCAGCCGGGCGCAGAGCATGAGAATGATCTCCCGAAGGATCTTGTTGTTGCACATGAAGTGCTTGTGGAACACCTCCCGGGAGAGGAGGCCGATCCGCGTGTGCTCCACGGCCACAACGGTGGCCGGTTCGGTCCTCCCGTCCAGGACGGCCATTTCACCGAAGAAATCCCCCTGCTGGTGGACGGCGATCACCTTCTCCTTTCCTTCGGCGTTTGTCTGGACCACCTTGACCTTTCCCGCGTGAATGAAATACAGGTAGTTGGGCGTGTCCTCTTCCCGCAGAATGAGCTGATCCTTTGCAAACCGCCTCTCGATGATCAGGTGCCTCAAAATGATGATTTCCTCTTCGTTCAGGCAGGACAGGAAGGGGATCCTTTTGGCAAGGTCGTCCGCGCTCTTTCCGCTTGACCCCTTCTCTTCCTGCCGTCCCTGCATCGGTTGGGTCCGATGACGCGCTTGTGTGACTCGTTTCATCCGTGGGCCTCATCCCAGTTTTTTCCCGATCCGATATCCACCCGGAGGGGGACCGCCATCTCGATGACCCCTTCCATTTCCTTGACGACCAGTGCCATGACCTCCTCCCTTTCCTCCTCGGGCGCCTCAAAGATCAGCTCGTCATGGACCTGCATGGTCATGCAGGTCCGCAGACCGTGCTTCGCAAGGAGCCGGGAAATGTTGACCATGGCCACCTTGATCAGGTCGGCAGCCGTTCCCTGGATCGGAGCGTTGATGGCCGTCCGCTCGGCGAACTGCCGCACGGCGGGCGCACTGTGGTTGATCTCCGGCAGGTAGCGCCGGCGGCGAAAGAGCGTTGTCACGTATCCGTTGCGGCGCGCGCTTTCCAGGATGCCGTCGAGGTAGCGCCGCACGCCCCGGTACTTCTCGAAGTACCCGTCGATATAGGCCTGGGCCAGCTTCTGGGTGATGTTCAGTTCCTTGGCCAGGCCGAAGGCGCTCATCCCGTAAAGGACGCCGAAGTTGATCACCTTGGCCTGCCTGCGCATCTCGGCGTTGACCATGGCGGGAAAGACGCCGAAGATGTCCGAAGCCGTCCGGCTGTGGATGTCCTCGCCGGAACGGAAGGCCTCGATCAGGGAGCGGTCGCCGGAGAGGTGGGCCAGCACCCGCAGTTCGATCTGCGAGTAGTCCGCCGCGACGATGCCCCAGCCCGGAGGCGCGATGAAGGCCTGCCGGATGCGCTTCCCTTCCAGGGTGCGGATCGGGATGTTCTGCAGGTTGGGGTTGCTGCTGGACAGCCTCCCGGTGGCCGTCACCGTCTGGTTGTAGGATGTGTGCACCCGTCCCGTCTCGCGGCGGACCAGGAGGGGCAGCGCGTCGATGTAGGTGGACTTGAGTTTGGCCATGCTGCGATAGGACAGGATTTCGGCCGGCAGTTCGTGCTTTTCGGCCAGCCAGGAAAGGACATCGACGTCGGTCGAGTATCCGTCCTTCGTCTTTCTGCCCTTCGGAAGCCCCATCTTCTCGAACAGAATGACCTGTAGCTGCCTGGGTGAGTTGATGTTGAATTTCTCGCCGGCGAGCCGGTGGATTTTCTCTTCCGAGATGGACAACAAATTCCCGATTTCGGCGGACATGTCCTTCAGGAGTTTCAGGTCGAGAAGGACCCCCCTGGTTTCCATGGCGGCAAGGACCTCCACGAGCGGCATCTCGACCCCACGGAACAGCTCTTCGAACGCTTCCCGGCGGAGCCTATCGAAGAGGATGGAACTCAGGGCGAAAACGGCCCCGGCCCTGCGGCAGGCGTAATCCGTCATTTTTTCGACGGGTATGCCGCTCATGGGCAGGGCCTTCGCCCCGCTGCCGATCAGCTCTTTCTGGGACGGAACCCGGCGCTGTAGGTGTTCCCCGGCGATCTCTGCAAGCTCGAAACCATGACGAGACGGATTGAGGAGATAGGCCGCCACCATCGTGTCGAAGGCCGGTTTTGTCAAAGCCGTCTGAACCCCGGCCAGGGCGAGGTATGCCCGCTTCAGGTCATGAGCGTGCATGCCCGTTTTGTCATCCGACAGAACGGGGGCCAGGGCTTTGAGGACGTCCCCGGCCGGAAGCTGCCGGGGCGCTCCCTGATCCCGGTGGCCCAGCGGCACATAGGCAACGTCGTCCTGGCCGGCCGCGACAGCCAGTCCCACGAGGCCGGAATGGAGGGCATCATCGGACGCCGTGACCACCTCCAGCGCGAATTCACCACCGGTGCGGAGCCTGTGGACCCATTCGACCCAATCATCCATTTTCAAGATCAGGGAATGGCGGCTTTCCGTGGTCTCCTCTCTGATTTTCAACTCCTGGATCAACGACGAGAACTCGAATTCCTGGAACAGCCGCTTCAGGACCTTCGGATCGGGTTCCCGCCGTCGGCACGCCTCCAGGTCGAACGGGAAGTCGGCGCCGGTCCGGATCACGGCCAGATCACGGCTCATTCGGGCCTGGTCCGCGAAATTCCGAATGCTCTGTTTGGCCTTGGCGTTCTTGATTTTTTCGACGTTCCGGATGATTTCCTCGACCGAGCCGTATTCCTCAATCAGCCGCTGGGCGTTTTTCGGCCCGATGCCCGGCACGCCGGGAATGTTGTCCGACGTGTCTCCCGTCAGGCCGAGGATTTCCACGACCTTGTCCGGCCCGACGCCGAAGCGCTCCTGAACAGCCTCGCGATCGTAGACCTTGTCCTTCATGGTATCGATCATGACGACATCGTCCGAGATGAGCTGCATCATGTCCTTGTCGCCGGAGACGATCATGACTTTCATGCCTTTTTCAGAATACCGCCTGGCCAGGGTGCCGATGATGTCGTCGGCCTCGATGCCCTGGCATTCCAGCACCGGAATGGAAAACCCCCGGACGATCTCCTTGATGCGGGGAATTTGGGGCACGAGGGTGTCGGGTGTGGCCCTCCGCGTCGCCTTGTAGTCTTCGAAGGCCTCGTGCCGGAAGGTCGGCCCTTTGACATCGAAGGCAATGGCTATAAAGTCAGGCTTTTGTTCGCGAAGGAGCTTCATGAGCATTGTCGTGAAGCCATAGATGGCGTTGGTCGGAAAGCCCCTGGAATTCGAAAGGTCGCGGATGGCGTAGAACGCCCGGAAAATGTAATTGCTTCCGTCGATGAGATACAGTGTCGGCTTTTGGGTTTCGCTGGGCAAAATCTCGTCCTGAATTTTATGATGCTGTTGCGCTTCTTCAGCGCCGGGCAACGGGCATTGCGCGGGGCAGCCCCGGGCCGGGCGTCAAAAGTCGAACCGCGCGTTGATCTTATACGTCCGTACGGAACGAAGGCTTAGAATATCCGCTATTCCGGTAAGTTGCTTAATTTCGTTCAAGCATCGGTTTAAATGTTCTGATGAGGAAGCGATGAACGTGAACCAGACATTGTAGTCGTGGCTGCGCCGGTAGTTGTGCGTAACGCCGGGATAGGCATTGACCACATCGACAAAGGCCGAAAGCTTTTCTTCCGGCACCCGGGCGGCGCAGAGGGTGCTGGTGAACCCCATTTTTTTCGGGTCGAACACCGCGCCGATCCGGCGGATGATACCGGATTCCCGAAGCTTCTGAACACGCCCCCAGGCTTCCTCCTCGGGAATGCCCACCTGCGCGGCCAGGACCCGGTAAGGCTCCGGGTCGAGAGGAAAGGCGTCCTGGATTAGGTTCAGAATTTTATGGTCGATGTCATCCATGTTTCGGCTCGTATACGCAGTAGGGCTCCTCGGCGAGGTAATCCCCGGAGACTTCGTGGGCGCGGGCGCGGCAGCCGCCGCAGACCCGGATGAATTCGCAGCGGCCGCACTTCCCTTGAATCCGGTTCAGGTCCCTCAGGTTTTCAAAAACAGCCGAGTTTTTCCAGATGTCGGTGAAGCTGCGCTCCCTGACCTGGCCGCAGTCCAACTCGAGGTAGCCGCAGGGCTGGACCTGGCCTGTGTGGGAGATGAAGCAGAAGGAGCTTCCGCCCATGCAGCCGCGCGTCATGGTGTGGAAGGGATGCCCCGAGCCCCCGGCGGCCGTGGTTGCGGGAGCAGGAGCCCCTTTTTTCCGCTGATGAAAAATCCGGTAGTAGTGGGGCGCGCAGGTGGCTTTGAGTTGGATGGGGCAGGTCAGGCTTTTTTCATAAAACCAGTTGAGCGTTTTTTCGTAGTCTGCAGGCGAGATTTCCTGGTTGGCAAGGTCCTTCCCGCGTCCCGTCGGGACCAGCAGGAAAATATGATGGGCCGCCGCGCCGAGCCGGAGGGCCAGTTCGAGGATGCCCTCGATCTGGTCGAGGTTGGCCCGCGTGATCGTGGTGTTGAGCTGGAACTCCATTCCCGCCGTTTTCATGGCCTCGATACCGGCCATGGAGCCTTCGAAGGCGCCCGGCACGGCACGAAACCGGTCGTGGCTCTCGGCATTCAGGCCGTCGATGCTGACGCTGATCCGCTTGATCCCGGCATCGAGCAATTTCACCGCAACCGGCGCAGTGACAAGCGTTGCATTGGTTGCCAGGACCATGCGCAGGCCTTTGGCATTCCCGTAGGCGGCCAGTTCGTAGACGTCCTGTCGCAGGAGCGGCTCGCCGCCGGTGAGGATGATCACCGGACTGCTGAAGCCGGCGATTTCGTCCAGGAGCCGCTTCCCCTCAGCCGTCGTCAGTTCCCCCTCATAGGGCCCGCGCAGGGAGGAGGCCCGGCAGTGGACGCAGGCCAGGTTGCAGCTTCTCGTAATCTCCCAGGCGACCATGCGCAGGGTGTCGGTCAGCCGGGATTTTCCGTTTCCATCCGGTTTCATGCTTCCGTATGTGTCCGTTCTGCGGAGTTGATCACCACGCCGTTCCATGCCGGTGCAGGCAGGGAAAATCGATGCGGCGCCGTTCAATCCATCTGCATATCACACCTGATCGGCTTTGTTCAACACACTTTCATGCCCTCGAAAGTCGCCCCGAAATATGTCTTTCTCAATCCGCCCCTTTCTGATACAAATCCCGCCGCCGGAAACGGCAGGGAGAAGGGGTATGAGAATCATTCTTTTCACCGGCAAGGGCGGAACGGGCAAGACGACCTGCGCCGCGGCTACGGCTTACCGGGCGGCGGCCCGGGGGCTGAAAACGCTCGTCATCTCCACGGATCCGGCGCACAGCCTCTCCGACGCCCTGGACAGGCAGCTCGGCGCCGAACCCGTCGCGGTTGCAGAGAACCTTTTCGCACAGGAGCTCGATGTCTATTACTCCATGCGGAAATACTGGGGAAACCTGAGCAAGATTCTGTCCCAGGCCTTCCGGTGGCAAGGCATGAACCCGATCCTCGCGGAGGAGCTCTCAGCCCTTCCCGGCATGGAGGAGGCGTCTGCGTTCCTCTGGATCGAGAAGTACTACGAGGAGAGGGAATACGATCTTCTCGTGATCGACAGCGCCCCGACGGGCGAGACGCTGACCCTGCTGACCCTGCCGCAGGCGACGAAGTGGTGGGTCTCCCGCCTCTTTCCCCTGCCGAAATTCGCCATGAAGTCCTTCGGGTCCCTGGTGCACGCCACCATGGGCCTGCCCCTGGATGAGGGCTACGAGGAGCTGGACAACCTGTTCACCAAGCTGGAGCGGATCCAGAAGATTTTCAGCAACCCGGATATCTGCTCCATCCGGATCGTCATGAATCCCGAAAAAATGGTGATTCAGGAGGCCAAGCGCGTCCTGACCTATCTGTGCCTGTACGGCTATCCCGTCGATGCCGTCATCGTGAACCGCCTTCTCCCGGATGATCATGCCGGACCCTTCTTCCGGCGTTACCTGGAAGCGCAGAAATGTTACCTGGAAGACATCCTGGAGAGCTTTGCCCCGATGCCCGTATTGAAGCTGGGGCACTTGGGGGAGGAGGTGTTCGGTCCGGATGCGCTTCAGCGGATCGCGGCCGCGATCTATGGGGAGGGAAATCCGGCGGACGTGCTCTATCGAGGCAACCCCTACCGTATCGAGGAAGAGGACAGGGGTTACCGGATGACGATCGAACTGCCCTTCCTCGACCGGGAGGAAATGAAGATCGACCAGTTCGGGGACGAACTGGTCATCAATATCCGGAACAAACGCCACAACATCTTCCTGCCGAGGTTTCTCGCATTCTGCCGCCTGCGGCGCCACACCTACGACGGCCGAAGCCTGTCCGTTCATTTCAGCCGTGATTGACGGCCGCGGCCACAACCAGACGGTTCCGCCGCTGCCGTACGGCGTTTCCCGATCTCCGGTCTTGCCCACGCGGATCAGCGGGCGGCTTGGATGGCCCTGGCGGCGTCCTGGGCAAAGTAGGTGAGGATGATGTCCGCCCCGGCCCGCTTGATCGAAGTCAGGGCCTCCATCATGGCGCGCTCCCCGTCCAGCCAGCCGAGCTGCGCCGCCGCTTGAATCATGGCGAACTCGCCGCTGACGTTGTAGGCCGCGATGGGCAGGTCGAATTCCTCCCGGGCGCGCCGAATGATGTCCAGGTAGGGCAGGGCGGGCTTGACCATGATGATGTCGGCGCCTTCCTCCACGTCGAGGGTGATCTCCCGGATCGCCTCGTCGCTGTTGGCCGGATCCATCTGGTAGGCCTTCCGGTCGCCGAACTGCGGGGCGCTCTCCGCCGCCTCGCGGAAAGGTCCGTAAAAGCAGGAGGCGTATTTGGCGGCATACGCGAGAATGGGCGTCGTCTCATAGCCTGCCTCGTCCAGGCTTTCACGAATGACCCGGATCTGGCCGTCCATCATGGCCGACGGGGCGACCATGTCCGCCCCGGCCTTGGCATGGGAGACGGCCGTCTCCGCCAGGACCTCCAGCGTCGTGTCGTTGTCCACGTCGCCCTTGTCGATCATCCCGCAGTGGCCGTGGCTCGTGTACTCGCAGAGGCACACGTCGGTGATGACCAGGATGTCCGGGACCCGGTCCTTGATGCGCCGGACGGCCTGCTGGATGATGCCGTCCCGGGCAAAGGCGCCCGAGGCCAGTTCGTCCTTCCGGTCGGGGATGCCGAAGAGCAGGACGGCCGGAATGCCCAGCTCCCTGGTTTTTTTGACTTCCCGGACGAGATGGTCGACGGACATCTGGAAATTGCCGGGCATGGCGTTGATCGGTTTCCTGACGTCCTTTCCCGGCACGACGAAGAGCGGATAAACCAGGTCGTCCACGGACAGTTTCGTCTCCCGGATCATCCTCCGGAAATTCTCGTTTTTTCTCAGCCGGCGGGGCCGGTAGTCGGGGTAATACATGGCTTCCTCCTTGATCGGATCCGGGTTTCGTAGGTTTTTTGCGCTTCCCGCCATGAAGCAAACGGTCCGGGCGGACTTCGCGCTATCCTTCCTTCCGCTTCCTGATCGCAAGCGCGGCCTTCAGCCCCTTCTCGCGGATCACTTTGAGGGCGAGGCCCGTCTGGGTCTGGTGGTAAAAGCGCCGGGCATATTTCTTCAGCATCTTTTTGTTGATCTCAAAGCCCAGGCCGGGGCGCGAGAAAGGCGCCAGCATGGCGTTCTTGTCCGGGACGATCGGTGAGATGATGCCCTCGCGGAACTCCGGCACCCAGGATGGCTCCTCGAGGGGATATTCCAGCGGATGGGTATTGCCACGGTCGGCCAGCACGAGGTTCCAGTTGATGTAGAAGCCGATGCCGTTGGTCCAGGTGTGGGGGGAATAGTCCCGGTTGTGCCGGTGGCAGGCTTCGATGACCTGTCTGACCTGCGCGATCCCCCCGGCAAAGCAGGCGTCCGGCTGGTAGAGATGGAAGCAGTCCTTCTCGATCATGATCTTGATCTCGTCCCAGCCGTGGTTCAGCTCCCCGCCCGCAATCTTGACGGGAGACGCCTTCTTCAGCGCCGCCAGCCCGTCGTAATCGTGCCAGTCCAGCGGCTCCTCCAGCCACTCGATCCCGTTGCCGGCGCAGGCCTTCGCGAAGTCCGTCGCCCGCTGAAGGTCCCAGGCGGGGATGCGGTCCACGATGGAAACCAGCCATCCCTGGTTGGCGTCCACGCCGAGAACGGGGCCGTCGCCCACGCCCTTCCGGACCTCTTCGATCAGCCGGACATCGTCACGGAACTCCCGGGCCTTGACCCGCAGCTTGAAGGTCCTGAAGCCTCGCTCCTTCAGGGCCAGGATCTCTTCCACGCGCTGTGCCGGCTCGTGCAACTCGCCGAAGGAGCAGTAAGCCTCTATGGGCCGGGCCTCACCCCCCAGCAGCTCATAGACCGGTTTGCCTTTGGCCTTGCCGATGATGTCCCAGCATGCCGGTTCGATCCAGTAGTTCAGCCAGCCCAGGAAGCCGGCCTGCTTGAGCAGGCTCTGCATGCGGTCGATGTCCATCGGGTCGGCGCCGATGATGTAACCGCCCAGCAGGTCGCCCAGGCCCTGCCTCTCTTCGCCCATGGCGATGCCGGCCGACCAGCCTTCGATCCCATCGTCGGTGCCCAGACGGATCAGCGTGAAGCGGTTGTGCGTCTGGGGGTAGCCCGGGATCCAGGTCGGCCAGAAGGTGTGCTTCAGTGGGATGTGGACATGGTACAGCTCGATCTCGTTGATTTTCATGGTGCGGCCCCTTTCATGGTCGGTGTTGGTTCACCGGCAGACGCCGGCAGTTATTACTCCCATCGCTCCCAGTGGATCTTTTCCACCCGGTACTTGTCTTTTGGTTTGTCCTGTCCGGCGGGAATTCCGATGGCGATCACGTTCAGGGGGATGACGTCCTCCGGAATCTTGAGCACCTTGCACACGTGCTTCATCCTGTCCGCGTAAGGGTATGCGGCGGTCCATACGCCGCCGAGCCCGAGGGCTTCCACGGCCAGGAGAATGTTCTCCCCGGCCAGGGATGCGTCGATGATCGCCATGTCCCGGCTTCTCTCATATGCGCGATCCGGTTCGGTGCAGACGACAATCGCCGCGCCCGCCCGGGTCAGCATCCTGGCATAGGGAAGCCCGGCGGCCAGTTCGTCCAGGGCTTTTCTTTCCGTGACCACGACGAAAGACCACGGCTGCATATTCACGGCCGTCGGCGCGGCCATTCCCGCCCGGACGATCCTTTCCAGGTCGGTCCTGCCAACGGGCGCTCCCGTAAAATTCCGGACGCTTTTTCTCCCATGAATCACTGAAAGCGCATCGTTCATCATTTCACCTTTCATTCGCGAAAGCCGGGCCTGTCGCAGGCAGGCAAACCAACAGGATGGTGGAATTTCTCTGCCTCGGTGTTCATTCCGCGGGCGGGAAAATTTGTTGACATCGGGTCCGGATTGCACTATATCTTCACCCGCAGTCGGCAAGGTTCCCATCACAGGAGAACTGAACCGGCGGCAGGAATCACATCCCGTGCTGGGGAATCGTTCAATGGTAGGACAACGGACTCTGACTCCGTGAATATAGGTTCGAATCCTGTTTCCCCAGCCAAATGAAATCAAGGGGTTAAGCGATAAAAGCTTGACCCCTCTTTTTTTGACCGTTCATTTTCTCCCCACTCTCTCCCCTCTTTTTTATTTTTCATGGCTTTCTTTTTCATTAAAAACATGACCGGGTTAAAGGTGCCATACTTGGCCGCGCCTTTCAAGAATTTTTCTGGTCCCCCTTCCTCTCAGGTACCACCTCCCCGGCCAAAAAAAGAGCGGATGCTTTCATAGATAAATAATTTGGAGCTAAGAATGATGAATGCAAAAAGTTTAGTCATTGGACTTGTCATTGGAATCGTATTAACTGTTGCAGCATTCTTTATTGTTGGGCACCGATATCAAGTCACGCCAGTTTTCGGCTCTATTTTGAAATATGATACTTGGACAGATAATGTGTTGGTATATGCCGGCGACGGATGGATAAAATTGGAATCAAAAATTAAAGAAAAAGATCAGCTTCTACCAGCACCGCATCCGTCAGCGCAGTTACCGGCACCACGACCAGCGCCAGCTCCAGCGAAATAATTCAAAATCGCTAATCGTCCTTATTTCCCTCAAAACAAAAAAG
>MTKZ01007464.1_pt1 | contig 54397 bp, 50 predicted proteins | sample 1042781 | NCBI WGS metagenome assembly MTKZ01 (sample SAMN06212207, study PRJNA360539) | anaerobic digester metagenome | biome: Wastewater treatment plant; material: sludge; isolation source: anaerobic digester fed with sludge from wastewater treatment plant | place: Denmark: WWTP Viborg ...
AGCAATTCAGGAAAAGCTTGACAGATTGAAAAAAATTCATATATTAGCGCAGCGTAATCGATGGTCGGGGGAACGGGGCGATGTCACCGGGCATGTATTTCAATTCATTGCAGAAGTCTCTTGCCGGCAGCGCCTTTCAGCAGGCCGAAAAGCTGGCCGGGCGATACTACCGGATCAGCCCGGAAGGGATGAAGGAATACCGCTATGATGTCAAGACCTTGGCCTATCTCGATCATCACGAGGTGAGTGCGCGGGCCTTCGCCCATCTCTGCAAGTACCACTACCAGAGGGCGGACGGGGCCGGTCCGGAGAGGGATCTTCATTTTTACCGGATCTGCCTTCAGGACAACCGGATACTCGACGCCGTGGAAAGGGCCAGCTCGTTCATCAAGCTGGGGCCCCTGATGCTTTATATCGCCGCCCACGAGCTGGTGCACGTGATCCGCTTCGACGAGGGCGCGATCGATTTCGACGCCCCGCTGGAAGAGAAGCGGCGGGAGGAGGAAAAAGTCCACGAGATCACCCGGGAGATGCTGGGACCCGCGTCCCATCCGGAGTTGAATCTGGTCCTGGAGTGCTTCAGCAATCGATATCAAATTGGCGATCTGTGCCAATAAGCGATTTTTTGGAGGTGTGGGAATGCCCATTTACGAGTACAAATGCAAAAAGTGCGGCAAGGAATTTGAGGTATTTCAAGGGATTACAGAGCCTGCCCTGAAATCCTGCCGTTTCTGCAAGGGGCCTGCCCGGAAGCTGATTTCGAGAACGACCTTTCACTTGAAGGGGTCCGGCTGGTATGTCACGGATTACGGCGGAAAGAAGGCGCCGGCAACCGAGACGGCCAAGGAAGAAAAGTCCGCCGCTTCGCCCCCGGTCGATGCCGCCGCCGGTGCATCCGATACGTCCGGCACATCTTCCGAAAGCAACGATTAAAACATAAACTTTCCCTTCAGCGCGGAAGCAGGGCCCTCAAAGGGATCCCGCCTCCGCGTTCCTGCATTTCAGACACCCTTCCGTTTCTTCAGAGCAACCGGGGCGTTCGATTCTTCGCATGGCCGACAATGTTCAGGAATGTCCGGCAAGGGCAAGCGGGATTCGCTTCGAGGCAGGGCCGCGGGTCAGGAATTCTGCGCCGGGGGCGGTTCGGACGGGCGCGCCCGCTTCCGCGCCCTTCGAAGGCACTGAATCATGAACTGCTCCACGTTTTCCTGGGAAAAATCTTCATCCAGGGGCGCTTTCAGGGCCTCCAGCGGTATCTCCACACGGGCCGCGCTCTTGTGCCCCCCCGCGCTCCCGTAGCCGCCGAAGGCCTTGATGGCGATGGCCCCGCAGTCCTGACGGTAGCCGTCCCCGCGCAAAACGATGACGAGACGGTCCCGGACGATGCCGGCGATCAGGACATAGTAAATCTCCGCGATCCGGATGAAGAAATCGGCCACCTGGACGCAGGCGTCGGTGCTTTCCACCTTGCCGAGAAAGCACATGGCCCGGTCGCGATAGCGGCGCCGGTGATGAAAGGCATAGTCGAAATACTTGAAATACTTCTCGGGGATCTGATTCAGCTCGATGCGCCGGATGAGCTGGCGATTGGCGCGGGAATAGGCCAGGTAATAGGCAGTGATGTCTTCGAGAATGGAATCCCGCTCGAAGTTGTTGGTGTCCGTCTTGATCCCGTACAAGAGCGCCGTGTAGAGCTTCCTCGGAATCCTGACCTTCGCCGTCAGCAAATACTCCATCATGACGGTGGACAGGGCGCCGTAGTTCGGCCGGATGTCGGCCAGTTCAGCGTGCCAGACGCCGGCGGCGGGGTGGTGGTCCAGGACGATCTGGGGGCGGACGGGGATGTTTTCCAGGGACTGGCCGAAGAACGTGGGCTGGGCGTCCACAAGGGCGATGAGATCGAACGAATCGAGGTCGCTCTTGTCCAGGAGCCCGATGTCCAGACGCATGGCCCGGATGAATTCCCGGTTCTGCTGGCGGGCCACCGGCTCCGTCGAGATCAGGGTGCACCGGGCAATCCCCGAGGTCCGGCGCAGAATCTCCTCCAGCGCCATCGCCGACGCCACGGCGTCCGGATCGGGGCTGCCGTACATGAGGATGGCCGGCGCCTCTTTTCCCCTGACCATGGCCTTCAGTTTGAAAACATTGAGTGATGTTTCCTCTTTTTTGACGAGGATCGATTCAATGCGCTTCATGACATGGCGTTATTGACGGGTGGTCCTTCCGCTTCGCGCGATCAGCGGCACGCAAGCATGGGAAAAGATTTAACAGAAAGCATTTTCCGATTCAACAACCATTATTTTTGAATGCCATGCGGGATCAAACGAGCAGAATGCGGCCTTTCGGCTCGGCCAGAACCTCCCCGACGACGGCGGCCTGCTCGAGGCCGCGGGACCGCATCGTTCGGACGAGTTCGTCCGCGCGCTCCGGCGCCAGGGCCACGAAAAGCCCGCCGGCCGTCTGCGGGTCGAAAAGGATGTCCACCAGCCACGAGGGACATCCGGGGGCCGGATCAACGATGCCCGCACGGAAATCCCGGTTGCGGTACAGCCCCGCGGGGACGATGCCGCTCTCCACCAGCTCGCGGATGCCCGGGAAAAAGGGCACGTCCGCGGTCCGGATCCGAATGGAAACATCGCTGTTTTCAATCATTTCAGCGGCGTGCCCGACCAGTCCGAACCCGGTGATGTCCGTGCAGGCGTGAATCCCGGGGGTCTGCGCCACCAGTTCGGCCGCGGCCCGGTTCAGCGTCGTCATGCACGCAACGGCGCCGGCCAGCAGTGCGTCGTCGGCCACCCCACCCTTGACGGCCGTGCTCACAATGCCGGTCCCCAGCGGCTTCGTGAGGATCAGCCGGTCGCCGGGCCGGGCGCCCCGGTTCAACAGTACCCTGTCGGGATGAATGACACCCGTCACGGACAGCCCATACTTCAGTTCGTCGTCCTCCACACTGTGCCCGCCCACAAGGACAACGCCGGCCTCCTGCATCTTGTTCAGGCCGCCCAGAAGGACCTGCTGCAGAATGGAGAGGTCCATCTTTCTGACGGGAAAGCAGATGATGTTCATGGCCGTGAGCGGTCGGCCGCCCATGGCGTACACATCGGACAGGGCGTTGACGGCCGCCACCTGTCCGAAGGTGAAGGGATCGTCGACGATCGGGGTAAAGAAATCCACGGTCTGGATGATGGCCAGGTCATCGGACAATTTGTAGACCCCGGCATCCTCCCCGTGCTCCATGCCCACGATGAGATTCGGGTGCGAGATCGGCGGCAATGCCTGCAGCGCTTTGTTCAGGTCCTCCGGACCGATTTTGCAGGCTCAGCCGGAACCGTGAACCGTTTCAGTCAGGCGCAACGTTTTCGCTTCGGACATATCGAATATTTCTCCCCTTCAGTCGTCTCTTTTCCGGAAAGCCGAAAAACCTTCGACCGGCCGGCCGCGGAACGGCTCCGCAATCCCCATGACGAGGTTCTATACAACTTTACCGAAACATTTTCAGCAAACTATTGACGAATTTCAATAAATGTGCAAACTGGCCGGTCATGTCATCCCAAGAATAATTGACAAGGGGATATCCGTTCATGGCGTTGACCGAAAAGCAAAAACACGGTCCGGAAGCCGGAGCACCAAATGGATCGGGCGTTTCCCTGGCTAAGCCGTTCGCCCGGATCGGGGAAGCGGTCATCGAACGGGTCAACATTCTGGGCGCGGCAATGATTTTCCTTCTCACGGCGCTCTGGAATGTGCCGCGGCCCAGACAGTTTTCCAAGGTCGTGAAGCAGGTTTACTACATCGGTGCGAGGTCCATGACCATCATCATGCTGGTCAGCCTGTTCACCGGCATGGTCCTGGGTCTGCAGTCCTACTATGCCCTCGTCAAATTCGGGGCGCAGGGCGCTGTCGGTTCACTGGTTTCTCTTTCGCTGATCATGGAAATGGGGCCGGTGCTGACGGCCATCATGATCACGGCGCGGGCCGGTTCGGCCATCGCGGCGGAGATCGGCATTCAGCGCATCAGCGAACAGATCGATGCGCTGCACACCATGCGGATCAACCCGCTCCAGTATCTGGTCAGCCCCAGAATCACCGCCGCCATCATCAGTTTTCCCCTGTTGACGGCACTGTTCGACCTGATCGGCATCGTCGGCGGCTACATCTCCGGGGTCATGCTGCTGGGTTTGAATGCCGGCGTCTACTCGCACAGCGTTCAGGCCTACGTGGCAATGAGCGACATCACCAACGGCTTCGTCAAAGCGATCGTTTTTGCGATCATCGTATCCACGGTCTGCTGTTACCAGGGTTATTTCGCGCACCTGCGCAAGGACAGCCGCGGCGCTCAGGCCGTCGGCCTGGCGACGACGTCGGCCGTCGTCACTTCCTGCGTGCTGATTCTGATCTCGGATTACGTGGTGACTTCTCTTTTGATTTAGCGAATCATGGAAACGCCCCTCATCGAATTCAAGGATGTCACCAAGCGCTTCGGCCGGCGAACCGTGCTGGACCGCGTCAATCTGCGGATCTACGAGGGAGAGGTCACCACCATCATCGGCCTGTCCGGTTCGGGCAAAAGCGTGATGCTCAAGCACATCATCGGTCTGCTGAAACCGGACGATGGGGCGATTCTGTTCCGCGGCAAACCGATCGACGAAATGACGAAGCCGGAAATCGCCGAATCCTTCGCCCAGATCAGCTACATGTTCCAGGGGAACGCGCTGTTCGATTCCCTGACCGTTTACGACAATATCGCGATGCCGCTTCAGGAAACCACCCGTCTGACGAAAGCGGAAATCGATCGCCGGGTGATGGCCAGAATCGAGCAGACGGAGCTGACCGACGCCGCCCACCGTTTTCCGTCGGAGCTCTCCGGAGGCATGCAGAAACGAGCCGCGCTGGCGCGCGCCCTGATCACCGATCCCAGGATCGTTCTGTTTGACGAACCGACTTCCGGCCAGGACCCCGTCCGGAAAAACGCCATCTTGAGCATGATTGCCCAGTATCAGAAAAAATTCAACTTTACCGCCGTGCTCGTCAGCCACGAGATCCCGGATGTCTATTTCATCTCGAACCGCATCCTTTCCCTCTATCAGCACAAGATCGTATTTCAGGGGACGCCGGCGGAGCTGGAGAATTTCGACCATCCGTTCAAGGAAGAGGTCATCAACAGCCTCGAAGCGCTGCAAATGGAACTGACCGGCCTTTACTCCAAGCGCCAGTTCGAGATGCTCAATCACATCCAGTTGAAGAGAAACACGGCGGCGGAAGAATCCTACTGCCTGGTCGTTTTCAGGCTGACCGGGCTCGACGCTTTCACCACCCGCGTCGGACATGATGCCGCGCAGGAGGTTCTGCGGTCGATGGGATTGTACATTGAAAAGCACTTCGGCAAGATCGGCGGATTTTCCACCCGCCGCAGCACCGATGAGATCATCACGATGATCCCCTATTCGAATCTTGCCGAAACGGAAAGCATCATGCAGATCTTCGTCCAGGATTTTCAGCAGCAGTTTCTTCGCGCCATGCCGCAAGTCGCATGCAAGCTGCCTGCCGGTGAGGCGGCCGGACTTGCGATCCTGGCCGGAATCGCCCAGGGCCAGTCCATGGCCGACATTGATGCGATTGTCGGCTCCGCAAAATCCCAACAAAAAGAAATCGGGCGGCTCCAATGTGCCGCCGGGGAGTGAAGGCATGAAAAAATACAACATGGAGACCATCGTCGGCATTTTTGTTGTCCTCGGTCTGATCTGCGTCGGATACATGACGGTGAAGCTGGGCAAGGTGGATCTGTTCGGTGATCGCTCCTATACATTGATCGCCAAGTTCACAACCGTAACCGGTCTGAGGATCGGCAGCAAAGTGAGCATCCTGGGCCTCGAAGTCGGACGGGTGGAGCGAGTCACCATCGACCAGGAAAACCTGAAGGCGGTTGTGGAAATGAAGATCAAAAAAGGGGTCAACATCTACGACGACGCCATCGCCTCCATCAAAACGGAAGGTCTCATCGGCGACAAGTATCTCAGCATCGACCCGGGCGGCGGCGGCACGCTGCTGGCCGACAACGGGGTCATCAGCGATACGCAGGCGGCCGTCGATATCGAGCAGCTCATCAGCAAATACGCCTTTGGAGAAGTGAAAAAAGAACCGGACAAGGAAAACAAGACAAAATAAGGCAATGGAATCGGTTTGAGGAGGTTTTATCCATGAGAAAACGAATGGCCATATGGGGCATGCTGATCATTTTTCTGCTGTCCGTCCCGGCCTATGCCGGGGTGCCGATGACCACGGCCGAAGGCTACGTCAAGAGAGTGCTTGAGGTGCTTCGGGATCCCGGTCTGAAAAGCCCGGCCGCCAAGGAAGTCAAAAAAGACAGGCTGCGAGTGATCTACAGGGACATGTTTGACGAAATCGAGTTTTCCAAGCGCACGCTGGCCCGCAACTGGAACCATTTCAACCCCGCGCAGCGCACGGAATTCGTGAACCTTTTCGAGCAGATCCTGGAAAAAGCGTATATCGACAAAATTCTGGACTACTCGAACGAAAGAGTCGATTTCTACAAAGAGAACATGATTTCCGGCAATCAGGCGGAAATTCAGTCGAAGATCGTGACGTCCTCCAAGGAAATCCCCATTTTCTACCGGATGATTCTGAAGGACGGCAAATGGAAGGTATACGATGTCGTGGTGGAAAATGTGAGTCTGGTCCAGAATTACCGCACGCAGTTCAGCGACATCCTGGCCAGGAACACCCCGGATCAATTGCTGGAGATCCTGCGCAAAAAGGTCAAGGCGCACTGAGATCAAAATCATTCACCCGCATCGCCGGAGCACAAGCACAGCGATGCGCAGGGTGCGGCGGGCGCGAAAACCCGGGGCCGGTTACATGAGATCCTACATCGAGCTGTTCGTGCTGGTTGTTTTTCTGATGGCCGCGTGCGGCGCTTCCTGGGCCGCTTCTCCCCCGTCTTCGCCCCCGACGTCTCCGCCTGCCTCCGCAGCCGGTCCAATTCCGGCGACTTCCGCCGTCTCGGCGACGAATCCCATGGAGGAAGAATACCGGGAAGACGAGATTCCGGACCCTTATGGCGCCGGCGCGGTTCGGGAAGAGAAACTGGTAGTTGCCGACCCCCTGGAGCCGTTCAACCGGGCCATGCACGAGTTCAACGACAAACTCTATTTCTGGGCGCTCAAACCCGTCGCCCAGGGGTACAAGGCGGTCGTTCCCGAACCCGCGCGGATCGGCGTAAAAAATTTCTTTTCCAATCTGGGATTTCCCGCCCGCTTTCTCAGTTGCCTGCTTCAGGCGGATTTCAGCGGCGCGGCCACGGAAGCCGGCCGTTTCGCCATCAACACCATCTGGGGCATCGGGGGGCTCCTGGATCCCTCCTCCGGCAGGGAGATCGACCTTCAGATTCAGGACACAAACCTGGGTGAGACGCTGGGCGTCTACGGCGTTGGGCAGGGCTTTTATCTGGTCTGGCCGGTGTTCGGACCCTCCAGTCCCCGCGACACCGTCGGCCTGGTGGGCGAGCGGCTCCTCGATCCCCCCACCTACCTGAGTCCCTGGTACGCCGGTACGGCGGTGGGGGTATTCGAGCAGGTGAATGCCACCTCTCTGCGGATCGGCGATTATGAATCCCTCAAAAATGCGGCCATCGATCCCTACGTGGCCTTTCGGGATGCCTACATTCAATACCGCCTGAAGTCGGTCGAGGCAAGGAAGTCCAAACGGACGAAGTCCGCATCTCTGGAAGCGCAGTCCCCGGCGGACGGGCCGGCATCGCCGGAGAAGGAAATTCAGTGAAGAAAACCATTCCGGCGGGGAATTTTCTGCTCATCGCGCTGTCGGCTTTGTTCATCTGGGCCATCCCCCCGAAGGCGGCTGCGGCGGCAGGATTGTTCGGCGCACCGCAAACCGTCTCCAGAGAGGCCGGCGGCCTGAACACCGCCATCGGTTACTGGCATCACGAAGACACCTACGAGAACGGCGCGGAACACAAAATCAGGCAGAACGCGATCTATTCCCAGGCGGCCTACGGCGCAAGCAACATCTGGGAAATATCCGCGCGCATCGGCATCTCGGATTTGACAATCTTCGACACTTTCAGTGCGGCGGACGGATCAGCCACCGCAGGCAGAAGCGATTTCGAGGAAAACTGGAAATTCTTCGGAACGCTGGGAGCAAAGGTCTTCTACCCCTTCAACAAAACATTCGGCATGGGCGCTTTCGTTCAGGGGACCTATTATTTCAGTTATTTCACGGACAGCGTCTCCGGAACCGCCGGCGGCGCCCCGTTCACCGCGGAGCTGAAAGTGAGAAATCTCTGGGACGTGAATCTCGGCGTCGGATTTCAGGCCGCCCTTCACCGCGGCGTCAGGGTGTATGCGGGACCCTATGTCCATTATTCGGAAGCGAAGGCATATGCAACCACCACGATTTCCGGCCGCGCGCACGCAGACGAGAAGGTTACCCTTTCGAACAAAGCATTGGCCGGAGGATTTGCGGGAATCGACATGCCCCTTGCCAGGGGATTTCGCCTGAATGCCGAAGCGCAATATTCCGACCGGCTTTCCGCCGGCGCCGCGGTGAGCTATACCTATTAATCCAGGGCACGGAATCGCCGACAGGCATTCCCGGCACCCCGCGGGCCTTCCATGGCTGAAGCACCCTGCCCCTGCACACGCCATGGCGGCGTCAGCCCCCCGGACAACGCCCGCCGGCACAGCCGTCTTTTCCGCATTGATCGGATCCGCGTGTTGTGCTATGAATTTCTTAGAAAAACACAGCGGAGCGCGCATCTCGCCATGTCTGAAAGCATCCGGTATTACAGCACCAACCGAACCCTGAACGCAAAACAAGCAGGATCAGCGCCCGGGGAAACGGCATCCTTCCGGGAGGCCCTCCTCATGGGCCAGGCCCCGGACGAGGGCCTCTTCATGCCGGAGCGGATTCCCGTGATTTCCCTTTCTGAAATCCGCTCCCTGCGGGACAGGCCCTATGCCGAGGCGGCTCTGCTGGTCGCGGGGGCCTTTCTGCGGGGTGAAATGCCGGAGGCCGCGCTTCGGGACATTATCGGCAGCGCCTATCCCTTTGCAGTGCCGCTGGAGAAGGTGGCGGACAGAAAGTACGTCATGAGGCTGGACCGGGGCCCCACGGCATCCTTCAAGGATTTCGCGGCGCGCCTCATGGCCCGGCTGATGGGCCACTTCAAGGGCGCCGGCAACCGGCTGAACGTGCTGGTGGCCACCTCCGGGGACACGGGGAGCGCCGTCGGGGACGCCTTTCGGGGCGTCGAAGGAATCAATGTCTTCATCCTCTACCCCCGCGCGGAGGTGAGCGGGAGGCAGAAAAAGCAGCTCGATACCATCGGCGGCAACGTTCGGGCCATCTCCCTGGATGGGAAATTCGACGACTGCCAGAACCTCGTCAAGCGGGCCTTTGCCGACCCCGGCCTCGCGGGGCTCAACCTGACGTCGGCCAATTCGATCAACTTCGGCCGGATCATGCCCCAGATCGTCTATTACGTCTACGCCTACGGACAGCTCGCCGAACCTGAAGAGGAGATCGTGTTCTCCGTCCCCTCCGGCAATTTCGGCAATGCCCTGGGATGCGAATATGCGCGGCGGATGGGGCTGCCGGTCAAAAGGCTGGTCATGCCGACCAACGAAAACGACGAGTTTCCGAGGTACCTGGAAACCGGCCTTTACGAGAAGGTCTCCCCGTCGCGGGCCTGCCTGTCCAACGCAATGAACGTGGGGCATCCGAGCAACCTGGCCCGTTTTTTCGACCTGTACGGCGGAACGGTGGACCGGAACGGCACGGTCCATCGCTACCCGGACCGGGCACGCATGAAAGAGAACATCTTCTCGGTCAGCGTCACCGACCGGGAAACCCTGGAAACGATCCGGCGGGCATACGAATCATACGGCACGATCCTGGAGCCGCACGGCGCCGTCGGCTGGCGCGGCCTCGAGGCCTATCTTCGGCACTCCGGGTACGCCGGTCTGTGCGTATCCCTTGAAACGGCCCACCCGGCCAAGTTTCCGGAGGAGATCCTGAAGACCATCGGCATCGATCCGGAATTGCCCGAGAGCATGAAGGGACTGGACCGGAAAACCGGCGAGGCCGACCCGCTGCCGAACGACTACGCGCAGTTCCGGGATTATCTGCTGCGGCGTCTGGAAAAGAACACCTGATTTTTTCAAAGTCCATTCACCCGAAAGGACGGGAGCCATGCAGAACTTCATTTTTGAGAACCCCACAAAAATCATCTTCGGCCAGGGCCAGATCAAGCGGATCGGCGCGGAAGTCAAATCCCACGGCCGGAAGGCGCTGATGGTCTACGGGGAAGGCAGCATTCGGAAAAACGGCATCTACGACCGGGTGGTCGCCTCCATGAGCGAGGCGGGGGTTTCCCTCGTGGAGTTCCCGGGCGTCCGGTCGAATCCGCTGCTGTCCCACACAATGAAGGGCATCACACTGGCCAGGCGGGAAGCGGTGGATGTTGTCCTCGCCGTCGGCGGCGGCAGCGTCATCGACACGGCCAAGACCATCGCCATGGGCGTCCGGGCGGAACACGACATCTGGGACTATTTCACCCGCAAGGAAGCGATCCGGGGCGCACTGCCCGTCCTGACGGTGGCCACCGTCTCCGCCAGCGCCTCGGAGATGAACCCGGCAGCCGTCATGACCCGCGACGAAGGGGCCGAGAAATTCAGCATCCGGTCCATGCACATCCAGCCGAAGACCTCCATTCTCGACCCCACCGTCCTGTACACGCTGCCCCCGTCCTACAGCGCCTACAGCGCCGTCGACGCGATCAGCCACATGCTGGAGGGCTACTTCAACAACACGGCGGCCGACTCCCCGCTCCAGGACCGCCTGGTCGAAGCCCTGACCCGGACGATCATGGAAAGCACCGGGATCATCCTTCAAGACCCGGCGAACTACAATGCGAGGGCCACGATGATGTGGTCCGCAACGCTCGCCTTCAACGGGCTGACATCGGCGGGAATGGGCCTGATCAGCCTGCCCGTCCACATGATCGAGCACTCCCTGAGCGCCCTCTACGACGTGCCGCACGGGGCGGGGCTCTCGATCCTGACGCCGGGCTGGATGGATTACGCCGTCGGGAGCAATCCGAAGCGGTTTGCGCGGTTCGCCCGGGAAATCTTCGGAGTTGAAAGCCGCACGGAAATGGAAGAGGCGCAGGAAGGGATCCGCCGCCTGAAGGCCTGGTTTTCCGGGATCGGCAGCCCGACGTCGCTCGAGGAGGTCCGCATCCCGGAGGGGGACATCGACAAGATCACGGCAAATGCCGGCAGACTCGCCGAGGTCTGGCAGTTGAAGGATTATACCCCCGAGGTGATCTCGGACATCCTCCGGCGCTGCCTGTAGCGGCGGACCGGCATGCACCCTCCGCGGACGAAGGCTCCGGCGGGCGCTTGTTTCATCCATTATGAAAGAGGAGGAAGATTCATGAGAGCGGCGATTGTCGGCGTGGGCGGCGTGGGCGGCTATTACGGGGGCAGGCTGGCCCTGCGGTATGCCGGATCTCCGGAGCACCGGATCATCTTCATCGCCCGGGGGGCGCACCTGAAGGCGATTCAAAACGGCGGCCTGCGGCTGATGACCGTGGAGGGGGATTTTACCGCCGTACCGGCGCTGGCCACGGACAGCCCGGGCGACGCGGGACCCTTCGACCTGGTTCTCTTCTGCGTTAAGAGCTACGGCCTCGAAGAGGCGGCGCGCCGGATCAGCGGCAACATCCACGACGGGACCGTGATCGTTCCCCTTCTGAACGGCGTCAACATGGCCGAGCGCCTGCGGGCGGTCCTGCCAACGGGCATTGTCCTCGGCGGCTGCGTCTACATCAGCACGCGGATCGAAGGTCCCGGCGCCGTCCGCCAGGTCGGCGGCTCCTGCCAGCTCATCTTCGGCCCCGAGCCGGGAACGGACGCGGCGCCGTTCCGGCCCGTCGAGCGTTTTCTGAAAGACGCCGGCATTCCGGCGGAGCTTGTTTCCGACATCCGCATCCCACTGTGGACCAAATACATCTTCATCGATCCGATGGCCGGCCTGACGGCCATGCTGGGAAAGGCGTTCGGCGAGATTCTGGAAGACGGGGAACGGAAAAAAATGCTGGGGGCGCTCATGCGGGAAGTCGCGGAGGTGGCAAAGGCCCAGGGCGTCGCGCTGCCCGAGGACATCGTTCCGGCCACGATCGCCAAGGCGGGCGCCTTCCCGAAGGAGACCAAGACCTCTTTTCAACTGGATTTCGAAAAGGGAAACCCCGTCGAGTTGGACATCTTCACCGGCTACATGACCGCCATCGGGAAGAAACTGGGGATCCCCGTGCCGCAGCACGAGAAGGTGCATGCCGCCCTTCTGGACAAGAGCCGATAGCGGCGGGCCGGCCTATTCCAGGGAATGAATGCCTTCGATCTCGACCTTTCCCGAAAGGGCGTGAAGGACCCTTTCCCGGAAACCGGCCGGGAACCGCAGGCAGACACCGCAGTCGGAACTCAGGTGTCGGGGGACGGGAATCAGCTTGAAGGGAATGCCTTCGCCCTTCAGAATCTTTTCCGCCTTCAGCGCATGGCTGACCGAGACGAACAGAACGACGAGAAATCCCTCCCCCGGCGTCATGGCCTGATCCTCTTTCCGGCCAGTTCGCGGATTGCCTCCAGCGCCCTGCCGACCTGCTCCTCCGTGTTGAAAAAGCCGAAGCTGAACCGGATCGTCCCGGCGGGATAAGTTTCGATCGTTTTGTGCGCCGCGGGGGCGCAGTGCAGCCCCGGCCTCGTCATGATCCCGAAACGTTCATCCAGCGCCATCGAGACCGCCGCGGGGTCCAAGCCGCGAATGCCGATCGAAACGACGGGCATCTGCCGGGACGGGTCCTTCAGTCCGTACACCCTTACCCCTTCGATGTTTTCGATACCCGCCAGAAAGAGCCCGGTCAGCCTTTCCTCATGGACCCGAATGCTTTCGACCCCCCGGTTCGCGACGAAACCGGCCCCGGCATCCAGGCCGGCCATGCCGACGGTGTTCGGGGTGCCCGATTCGTAGCAGTCGGGCATGAAATCCGGCTGCTCCTCCAGTTCGGAGTGGCTTCCCGTGCCTCCCCGCATGATGGGCGCGATCTCCTTTTCAAGGCCCTTCCGCATGTAGAGCCCGCCCGTTCCCTGCGGGCCGAACAGGGACTTGTGCCCCGTGAATGCGAGCAGGTCGATCTGCATGGCCTGAACGTCGATGGGAAGGGCGCCCGCGGTCTGCGCAGCATCCACGCAAAATACGACACCCCGCTCCCGGGCGATCCGGCCCACGGCGGCGACGGGCATGATGGTTCCGGTGACATTGGAGGCGTGGGTCAGGACGATAGCCCGGGTGTCCTTCCGGATGGCGCGGGCGACATCCGCAGGGTCGAGTTCCCCCGCGGGAGAGCAGGAGATCACGGTCAGATTCACGCCCCCGGGCTCCAGGGCGCGCAGGGGCCGCATGACCGAATTGTGCTCCATGCCGGACGTGATGACATGGTCGCCCGGCTTCAGCAGTCCGCAGATGGCAATATTCAGGGCTTCCGTCGCATTTTTTGTCAGAATGATCCGGAGCGAGTCGGAAATGCCGAACAGCCCGGCCAGGCTTTCCCGCGCGTTGAACAGGACCCGTCCCGCCTCGATGGAAAGACGGTGGCCGGAACGCCCCGGACTGCCGCCCGCTTCGCGCAGGCAGCGCGCCATGGCCTCCATCGTTACCGCGGGTTTCGGGAAGGTGGTGGCGGCATTGTCAAAATAGATCAGCGCTTCAGACATGATCCGGTTCACTTCGTGTGATGAAAAGGCGTTGCTCCGGCGGGCAAACAGACGNNGTTCCGCTTCCGCTATGGAACCGCGGGCTCGATGTCGAATTCAACCCGGCGATCAGACGCCGGTCGGGGCCATTTTATAAAAGTGCCCTCAGCGCTTCGAGAAACCGGGAGACATTCTCCGCCCTCGCGGTATGGCCCATCAGGCCGATCCGCCAGATCTTTCCGGCCAGCGGCCCCAGGCCGCCGCCGATCTCGATCCGGAATTCGCTGCGCAGATGCTTCCGGACGGCAAGATCGTCCACACCCTCCGGAATGCGGACGGTGTTGAGCATGGGCAGGCGCCAGGGCTCCGCCACCAGCATCTCCAAGCCGAGGTCCCACAAGCCCCGGACAAGGGCTTCGTGGCATTCCCGGTGCCGCCGGAAGGCCGCTTCGGGCCCCTCCGCCAGCAGCAGGCGCAGGGCCTCGTAAAGGCCGTAGAGCATGTTCACGGGCGCCGTGTGGTGGTAAACCCGGTTGGTCCCCCAGTAGTTGGCGATCAGGGAAAGGTCCAGGTACCAGTTGGGCACTTTCGATCCGCGCCCGCCCAGCCGGGCCATCGCCTTTTCGGAAAAGGACAGGGGCGCGAGCCCCGGCGGGCAGGAAAGGCATTTCTGGGTCCCGCTGTAGAGGGCGTCGATGCCCCAGTCGTCCATGCGGACCTCGATGCCGCCCAGGCTGGTCACCGCATCCACCAGGTAGAGGGTGTCGGACCCCGCGATGATTTTCCCGATGTCGGCCACCGGATTCATGACCCCCGTCGACGTCTCCGCGTGGACGATCGCGACGATCCGGTAATTTTCCCGGCGGATCTTCTCGGCCGCCTGCTCCGGAATCACGGGCGTCCCCCAGGGGAATTCGAGCGCGTCCACCCGGGCGCCCAGCCGGGTCGCGACCTCGCGCATGCGCACGCCGAACACCCCGTTGACGAGGACCAGCACTTTGTCGCCGGGCTCCACGAGATTGACGAAGCACGCCTCCATCCCGGCCGATCCGGTGCCGGAAAGGGGGACCGTCATGGCGTTGCCGGTGTTCATGACCCGCCTCAGCATGTCCTTGATTTCATCCATGATGGTCAGGAAGTAAGGGTCCAGATGCCCGAGGGTCCCGCGGCTCAGCGCCCGATAGACCTCATCGGGGACGCAGGATGGGCCGGGTCCCATGAGCAGAATGTCTTCGATGCCGTCCAGCAGGTTCTTCATGTCGATCTCCTCCCTGCCCGCCGCCGCGGACTTGTTGTTGACCGGATCATACCGGAAAGATTTGAATTGTCAACGAGACTTCTTTCAACACCCCCCGTCGCAGGATCCCTTCCGAATGATGCATGCTTATATTTCTTCCGGAAACCCGATGCCGACCGAACGATCGAAGATTCAGATCCGGACCGTCAACGGACGCCGTCAGGAAGGAGGAAAGCAAATGCGCTCCGCCGAGGCATCATTCCCCTCCGCCATTTTGGATTCTTCTTCTGATTTTATCCCTCAGCCGGATCCCCTGCCCGATGAAACTTTTTTCCCGATATTTGAACCGCGTCTTCACATTTTCCACTTCCCTCCCGAGTTCCACATCGACGGAGGATGATTTTTTCATGGCCATGACCTGCGTCGGAAAAATGCTGCGGTGCCCGGAGATGAGAAAACTGATCACGCAGGCGACGGCCGCGTAGGCGCCGATCTCGCCCCCGAACAGCTCGATGGCCAGCATGCTCATGGCGACGGGCGTATTCGCCGCTCCTGCCAGGACGCTCACCATTCCGATCGAAGCAAAGGTTGCCCGGTCCAGGCTCAGCAGGTCCCCGAAAAAGCTGCCGGCCGTCGCTCCGACAAACAGAATCGGCGCGATGATCCCGCCGCTCCCGCCGGAAGCGAAGGTGATGGCGGTAAAGACCGTCTTCATCAAAAAATCATAGGAAACCATCCGGACCCCCTGGAGCGCCTCCTGGATGGTGTTCAGTCCGAGCCCCAGATATTTTGCGGAAAAAACAGACGCGAGGAGCGCCAGGACGACACCGCCCAGGATCGCCTGAAGCGGCTGCCAGATTCTGACCTTCGCAAACAGGCGATCGGCACCGTGCACCGTCTCGATGACAACGATTGCGCAAATTCCGAAGAAAATTCCGGAAACGATGATTTCGAGGAAAAAGGCGTCGGAGAAGGCCGATATCGCGCGAATGGGGTAGTGAAAGTATGTGACGCCGAGGAAGGAAGCCGTATGATAACCGATGATGCCCGCGACGAAAGAAGGCAGAAGAACCTCATACAGGAGCGTTCCGACAAAGAGGACTTCCACCCCGAAGATGGCGCCGGACACCGGTGCGCCCAGAACGGCGGAAAATCCGGCACTGATCCCGCAGATGACGAGTTTCTTCCGATCGTTATCGTCGAATTTCAGAAACCCGGCCAGGACGGACGCCAGTCCGCCCCCGATCTGCGCGCTCGGACCGACCTGCCCCACGGAACCGCCGACCGCTGCCGTGACGACGGTCGCGGCGAGTTTGACCGGCACGACGACGGCACGGATTCTCCCGGAATGCCTGTGAACGGACTCGATCACCTTTTCCGTTCCGTACCCCTTTGCCTCCCGCGCCACGTATTTCACCAGCAGGGCGCTCAGGAAAAGCCCCGCCGGCAGCAGAAAAAAGGCATGGGACGGAGGGGTCGCAAACGCGATGCTTGCATGAAGGATTTTGAGGAAGGCGGCCGTTGCGGCGCCTGCGGTAATCCCGACAACGGAAGACAGAACGAGCCATTTCAGAAGGCTGACAAACAGAACGGACTCTTCGACGATTTTATTTCTCATGGTTGTTTCCGTGGCCCGAAAGACAACGAAAAAAGACGAGCAGGGTTTCTGCATAAGTCGGAGGTGACAGCTCGCTTTTTAACCTTATGACAAAAACCCTGCCCAAGACCTAATTATTTAATTTTTCATATCATAACCGTTCGAGTCAACACATTCGCCATCACCGATAATGTTTTCGTGCCATTGCCTTCATAGATCGGATATTTTTTTTAGTTTGTATTGAATGATTCTGGGTTCAGCCTTATTTTCAAAGCCATACAGGATCATTCGATAACTGGTTACAAAATATCCGCTGTAAATCATTCCGCTCTTATCGATTGCAAATATGTTTCTATCCCGCGTGTCAACTGCGCCCGACAGTTCCATTCGATATGGGATGCCATCCGTCCAGCCTTCAATATATCCGATAAAGTCTCTGTCCATCTGCTCAAATACATGAAGAACCAAAGATGCTTTAATCGGAACGAAGCCATTCGTGTTAACACTTAATGAACATACTCCTTTCCATTTGCCGATCAGATAAGGAACCCTTTCATTTGCGGAAGCTGATTTTCCGTGTCCTCCTAAATTGAAGACGACCAGGAATATGAAAGAAATGATTATACTTGCAATGATCAAGTGGTCCCGCTTCATGTATTGTTCCTTTCCATGTTCAGCACACCGAACGTCATGATGACATTCGTTAAAATGATGACACTGACGGCGTAGACGATAAAATTCTCGGAACCTTCCACGCCTGCGGCCACCGGGAGCGAAGCCAGGACAGCCGTCGCCAGACCGCGGGGAAGCATGTAGAAAAAGGCGCTCTTCTCCTCCCTTCCTTTTCCGGAACTTCTCACCATGAACTCGACGCTCAGGTACCGCATGAGAACGATAATGCACAGCAAGGCAAGGCTGACGGCAATGTGCCGAGGCGACAGGACCGCGGAGGTGATCATCATTCCCAGATAAACAAAGAAGAAGGTTCGAATGAAAAAGGTGACCTCGCCGTGAAAGAACTTGATCGTCTCGTCGATCAGGCCGCACCGGCCGGAACCCCGAATAAAGGGGATGTCGCCGCAGTTGCCGAGAATGATCCCGAAGATGAGAACCGCGATGGGACCGCTTCCGCCCAGATAATCGACCGCCGCGACAACAATCAGCATGGCGCCCAGCGTGACCATGTAGGAATATTTTCGTTCTTCCAGGACATTCAACACCTTGAACCAGAAAAACCCGAAAACCGTCCCCGCAACGATGGCAACGGAAAATGAGCTGGCGATCGCCCGCAGCGGCTTCTCGATTCCGATGCTTTCGAGTTTGGTGAATTCAATCAGGGAAATCACCAGAACCACGGCCAGAACATCGCTCACCGCCGATTCGACGCCGACGACGGTTCGGGTTTCGTCCTTGACGGACATTTTCGCGACGATAGGGAGGACGATGGCCGCGCTGGTGCAGCCCAGAACGCTGGCCATCATGATGCTTGGGAAGAATTGCCACCCTTGGACGTAAAAGAGAAAAGCCGTGATGGCCCCCGTCGTGGACGCAAAAGAAAGGGTCGCGAGAATCGTGGCGTTTCCGAGTTCCCGCAGCAGCATGCTGATTTTGACGTCCATGCCCCCTTCAAACAGGATGACGATGAGGGCGAAGGTCCCGAAATACTCGGCGAACTCGGCAAGCCGCTGGTGATCGACCATCCCGAAAACAGGCCCGAGAAGAATGCCGATTCCGAGCAGAACCAGCACGTCAGGAATCTTGATCTTCTCGTAAACATAATCGCCCAGGAAACCGACGAGGATGATGCCCCCGGCGATGAAAAACAGAAGCGGAACATCCATTACGGCTGCTCCGGCACTTTCTCCAATTCGTGCCACAAGAGATCCAGACGATTGGCTGCCGAGGCGAGATTCGTATCCAGATCGGCCCTGACCTTCTGCAGCATTTGATGCAATTCTTTCAAGGTTGTTTTTTCCTGAGCGGAAGTCAGGGCCGATGCCTGGCCGAACCGCGCGTCGATCAGATTCAATTCATTCTTGGCGTTGCCGATATTCTTGTCGCTGATTTCCAGACGAACTTTCAGAATCTGCCTTTTGATATTCGCCAATAGTCCTCGAAACTGAGCGGTCTGAGCGAGAGACTTCGTCGCATCGTCGATTTTCTTGGCAGTTTCTTCCTGTTCCTTGAGGCCTTTCTCGATTCGGTTTTTCTGTCGGGTCATCTCATCGTCGATTCGCTTTATGTCTCCCTTGGTCTGGACGCTCAAGGCGTCGATGCGCGAAATTTGCCGGTTCACCATATTGACAATCGTTTGGGCATCTGCACCGATTTTCAACTGGCCTTCCTTGCTCGCCTGTTCCGAGACAGCGATAGATCCCTCTATTTTCTGCAGACGCTCATTTGCCTGTTTTATCTGTAAATTCAGATCAGAAGTGTTTTCCTGGATCAGTCTCGGCAAAATGAAATAGGCGCCGATTCCGGCAATGGCAATGAGAACGGCCGTCACCAGAGCACTGACAAAAATGTTGGTCTTCATGATTTCCTCCTTCATCTTATCGAAAAATAGCCCTTGTTTTCATTCTTTTCGCGCAATTCACTGTCATTGCAATGATTAGATTGTGTGCAGGCGGATTGAAATGACGCATTTCATGAGCGGGTCGCAGCAGGCTGAATATTGTTTCACATTTCATCTGCAGCGGTCCACATCATCACGCAGCATGTGTAGAATATTCGAAATCCCTGTAATTTGTCAATTGATTTCTACAGAAATGATTAGTATACTAATGAAAAAGAGACGATCGACATGAATCCGTCGGGATGAGAAGCAAAGTGAAAAGACAATTTGACCCGTGCACTGAAAACGATGGTGCGGATGCATGATGAATTTTACCACCCGTACCGGATCGGGGTGAAAGTTGGGAATATGGCAAGAAAATCAGCTTTAGTATCCGATATCATCGATAACATTAGACGCATTTTCCAGGTCATCAACGAACAGTCCAAAAGGGCAAAACGAAAAACGGGGCTTACGGGACCACAGCTGTGGGCAATCAAGACCATTGCGGCATCCTCTTCGGTAAGGGTTTCGGATCTTGCGCTTCGCATGTATCTTCATCCCGCAACCGTCGTGGGCATACTCAATCGCCTCGAATTGCAGGGACTGATCAAGCGGGTACGAACCGCCGGCGACCGAAGGGTTGTTCATGTGGAGCTGACCGATGAAGGCAATGCGTTAGTGACAAAAGCGCCACAGGTCCACCAGGATTTATTGGTTTCCGGGCTGGAGGATCTTACTCTCATGAAACTGAAGGAAATAGTGGCTGGCCTTGATCTGCTGGTCAATATTCTCGGGGCACAGGAGCTTCCGCCACGGCTGGTCCTCTCACCGGAGCTGAACTTGCCGGGCAAAGAGGAAAGAACGTCCCATAGAAAGACGTTGAATGGAAGCGAAGTTGTCGTACAAAAAAGGAACTTCTAATCGACCACGAGAAAGGGGGTGTTTCGGCGGCATAAAAAAAGTATCTTACAGCGATGCAATCCCGGTTGCGTTCGGAGGGGATGAAAGTCAATGCAGAGGTTCTGGAAGGCGAAACAGCTCACACAATCATTGATTATGCAAAAGAAAACCATGTCGACCTGATCGTAATCGCCACGCACGGATACAAAGGGGTAAAGCGCGTCATGTTTGGAAGTGTGGCGTTGAAGGTACTTCACGATGCCCATGTGCCGGTACTGCTGATCAGGCCGGGTGTGTTCGAGACATGAGACGCATCGTAAGACGAAAGAGGAAACCGAATCGAGAAACGAGGGGTGGTTCCATTACAGCATATGCATATCTTCCCGGAACCATCCCCGGCAATTGATCATTCAAGGCCGACTGGCCATCCTTAAGTCCTTCTGATATAATTATTTCGGTTACGCACACAGCGGGAGTCACGATCAACATGGAATAAGAAAAGACTGCCCGTGAGCTTTGCAATCCATGAAGCAAGGAAGTGAAAAATGAACAGCTCTCTGGACCTCGCCCTGATCGGCAATTGCAGAATCGGCGCCCTGATCGACTCCGCGGCCGAGATCGTCTGGTGCTGCCTTCCCCGGTTCGACGGCGATCCCGCCTTCTGTTCATTGCTGCAGGAGCATGCCCAGGGCGACGGAATGGGCTATTGCGTCATCGAACTGGCGGATCTGGCGGAATCCGAGCAATCCTATCTTCACAACTCCGCCGTGCTGACAACGCGCCTGACCGACGCGCACGGAGGCGTGATCGAGATCACCGACTTTGCCCCCCGCTTCCGCCAGTACGGCCGGATGTTCACCCCGATGATGCTGATCCGTCAGGTGCGCCGCCTTCAGGGAAGCCCGAGAATCCGCATCCGCGTTCGACCGACCTTCGATTACGGACGGGAATGCTGCGGCACCACCTGCGGGAGCCATCACATCCGCTATGTGTCCCCCGACTGGGTTTTGAGGCTCACGACCGATGCGTCCATCACCACCATCCTCCAGGAAATCCCCTTTCTACTGGAAGACCGTGTGAATCTCATCTTCGGCCCCGACGAGACGATTCCCGAGGCGATCGGGGAACTGGCCCGCCGATTCCGGTGCGAAACGCTCGACTTCTGGCGCGGGTGGGTGCGCGACTTGGGCATTCCCTTCGAATGGCAGGACGAGGTCATTCGGGCCGCCATAACCCTGAAGCTCAACGCCTTCGATGACACCGGCGCCGTCATTGCCGCCATGACCACGTCCATTCCGGAGGCACCCGATTCCACGCGGAACTGGGATTACCGCTACTGCTGGGTGCGGGACGCCTATTTCGTGGTGAACGCCCTGAACCGGCTGGGCACGACCCACACCATGGAGCGTTACATCGGCTTTCTGGTCAACGTGGCCGCAGCAGCGACGGACGGAACCATCCAGCCCGTTTATGGAATTGACGGCCGTGCGCGTCTGGAGGAGCGGGAGGTCGGAACCCTCTCCGGTTACCGCGGGATGGGGCCGGTCCGGGTGGGCAACGAGGCCTACAAAATGCAGCAGCACGATGTTTACGGTTCCGCCATCCTGGCCATGACACACGCCTTTTTCGACCGCCGGCTGATGCACCGCGGGGACCGGGCCCTGTTTCAGCGCCTCGAACCGCTGGGGGACACCGCCGTCCAGGTGCACAACCAGCCGGACGCGGGGCTTTGGGAATTGCGCGGGTCCCGCAGGGTGCACACCTTTTCCAGCATCATGTGCTGGGCGGCCTGCGACCGCCTCTCCCGCATCGCAGCCAGCCTCGGTCTCGAAGACCGTCGCCGCCACTGGGCGGACCAGGCAGCCCGGATTCATGCCGCCATCTGTGCGCAGGCCTGGAACAGCCGGAGAAAGGCGTTTGCCGCCTCCTTCGGCGGAGAGGCGCTGGACGCCAGCCTGCTGCTGATGCATGACGTCGGGTTCCTCGCGGCGGACGATCCCCGCTTTGCCGCCACCGTCTCCGCCATCGAAAGGGATCTGCGCAAAGGCGACTACATCTTCCGTTACACGGACCCGGACGATTTCGGTACGCCCGTCAACGCCTTTGTTGTCTGCACTTACTGGTACATCTACGCCCTTGCGGCGCTGGGGCGGGCTGAAGAGGCCCGTAGCCTGTTCGGGAACCTGCTTTCCCGGCACAACCGGCACGGGCTCATCGCCGAGCATCTGGATGTTCGCACCGGAGAGCAGTGGGGAAATTTCGTCCAGACCTACAGCATGGTCGGTCTGATCAATGCCGCCATACGCTTGAGTAAACGGTGGGATCATGTATTTTAGGAGAGACTTTTGAAATCACTCCGTTCCCTGAGCCTGACGCTGCGCTTCATCCTTCCATTGGCGATCGCCCTGATCCTGATGGCCTACGCGGCGGTGCCCCTCGTGGACAAGCTGACCCTGCAGTGGTTCGTCCGGGACCTGGACATCCGCTCGCATCTGATCGCCAATTCCCTGCAGGAGCCTCTTATGGATTTTCTGGAGAGGGGAGAACGGGCAAAAATCAACGCTCTTTTTGGTAATGTCATCAAGGACGAGCGGCTGTTTGCCATCGGCTACTGCAACGGAGGCGGAAAACTGCTCTATCATACCCCGACTTTTCCGAAATCCATCCCGTGCCTTTCCGCCGACCCCGCGAAAGAGAAACCGCCCTCCATTCATCCTCTCCCGCAGGGACCGGTTCATGTCTCATACAATGCCGTCGACAATCCCGACGACCGGGAGGGGGTGCGGGTCGGTTCGCTGGTGATTTTGCATGACATGAGCTACATCGAGCGCCGGAGCGCCGCCACCCGCAAATACATCATCATCTTCTTTACGGTGCTCGGGGTCATCATCTCCCTGATCACGGTATTCGTCGCGCACCTGAGCTGGCGGGGATGGATGGCCGGCGTCCGGGCCATGCTGCGCGGCGAAGGAATCCTGAAACCGTTTTCCGTGGAGACGGCCCCCGCCGAATTGAAGCCCCTCGCGGGAGACCTGCGAAACCTGTTTCGGACCCTGGACGCGGAACGCCGGTTTACGGAAGACATCTCCATCGTCTGGAACCCCGACTCTCTGCGAAGGCTTCTTCACAAACAGCTCGCCGGGGAAAGAATCCTCGTCGTTTCCAATCGCGAACCCTATATCCATGTCAAAACCGGGGAACGGATCGAGGTTTCCAGACCGGCGAGCGGACTGGTTACTGCCGTCGAACCGGTCATGCGGGCCTGCTCGGGAACCTGGATCGCGCACGGCGGCGGCAGCGCGGACCGGGAAACCGTGGACGCGCACGACCGGGTCGGAATCCCGCCCGAACATCCGGAGTACACGCTGCGGCGCATCTGGCTCACAAAAGAGGAAGAAGACGGTTATTACTACGGCTTTGCCAATGAAGGGCTCTGGCCGCTCTGCCACATCGCCCACGTGCGGCCGATCTTCCGTTCCAGCGACTGGCGGCAGTACAAGGCGATCAACCAGCGATTTGCCGATGCCGTGGCAGCGGAAGCGGACAGCGAAAATCCGGTCGTGCTGGCGCAGGACTACCATTTCGCGCTCCTGCCGGAAATGATCCGCAAGGCCCTGCCCAAGGCGACGATCATCACGTTCTGGCACATTCCCTGGCCGAACCCCGAATCCTTCGGCATCTGCCCCTGGCGGGAGGAGATCCTGGAGGGCATGCTCGGCAGCACGATCATGGGCTTCCACACCCCGTTCCATTGCAGGAATTTTCTCGAAACCGTGGATCGCTACCTGGAAGTCCGAATCGAACCGGAATCGTCGACGATATCCCGTCAGGGCAAGCTGACCCTGGTGGAAAACTATCCCATCTCAATTCAGTGGCCGCCGCCCTGGCAGGAGACCCAGCCGTCCGTGCAGGATTGCAGGCGGGAAGTTCTGCAGTCCACAGGATTGCCGAAGGACGGTCTCATCGGCCTGGGCGTCGACCGCCAGGATTACACCAAGGGGATTCTCGAGCGTTTTCGAGCCGTGGAGAACCTGCTTGAAACGCATCCGGAAATGATCGGCCGGTTCACCTTCATTCAGATTGCCGCCCCGAGCCGCTCCACGCTCGAGGATTACCAGATGTTCGCGGCACAGGTCCGGAGCCTCGCAGACCGCATCAACGGGCGTTTCGCGCGGGGCGCCTACCGGCCCGTCTGCCTTCGGGCCGAACACCACGAACCGGAGATCGTCAACCGCTTCTACCGGGCCGCGGACGTCTGCATGGTAACCAGCCTGCACGACGGAATGAACCTGGTGGCGAAGGAGTTCGTGGCCTCCCGGGACGACGAGCAGGGCGTGCTCGTGCTCAGCCAGTTCACCGGCGCCGCTCACGAACTGCATGAATCGCTTATCGTCAATCCCTACCACATCGAACAGACCGCCGAAGCCCTCTACCAGGCGCTCACCATGCCCGATTTCGAGCAGCGGGAGCGGATGCGCAGCATGCGGGCGCTCGTCCGCGATTTCAACGTCTACCGCTGGGCCGGCCGAATGCTGCTCGACGCCGCCCGGATCCGGCAGCGGGAGCGGCTGGCGCTGCGCATCGGGGGTGCGGGATGACCGCCGCAGACGGACGGACCTGCATTTTCAGTCCGGCCGGGTTGTCGGCGCTCCGGAACTTCGCCAACCGGGCAACGCTTTTCACATTCGACCTGGACGGGACGCTGACGCCGATCATCGACGATCCCTCCGGCACCCGAATCTCAGTCGACGTGCGTGAAAGGATGGTCCGCCTGTGCAGCCTGGCGGATGTGGCCATCCTCACGGGTCGTGCCCGCGAGGACGCCCGTTCCCGCCTCGGCTTCGATCCCCGCTTCATTGTCGGCAACCACGGCGCGGAGGGCATTCCCGGGCAGGAGGAGCGCGAGCGCGTATACGCCGGCCTCTGCCGAAACTGGGAAGATCAGCTCCGGGTGCTTCTGCCGGGCTCGCCCCGCAGCGGCATCGTTATCGAAAACAAGGGGGTTTCCCTGTCCGCCCATTATCGAAAGGCGCCCCGACGGAGTGCGGCACGCCGTGAGATCCTTCAGGCCGTGCAGCAGATCACGCCCCGCCCCAGAGAGGTTCCCGGCAAATGCGTTGAAAACATCCTGCCGGCGGATGCCCTGCACAAGGGGGAGGCGCTCCTGCGAATCATGGCGCTTGCGGGTTCAGACCGCGCCGTTTTCGTTGGCGACGACGAAACGGATGAAGACGTGTTCCGCATGCGAAACGACCGCATCCTCGGCATTCGGGTGGGGGATGGGCTGTCCGGTCAGGCCGCCTTCTTCCTGTCGGACCAGAAAAAGATCGCCCGACTGCTGGATGAAATCCTCGAAGCGCTTTGATCTCCCTCCCGAAAACCGGTCGGTTCAGGGTTGGGAAACAAGTCCCATTCCCGCGGAAGATTTCATTTGTCGCGCTTGCTTTTCTCTTTTTTCTTCCAGATACCAAAAATAATCGGCATTCCGATCACGGCAATGAAAACCAACAGGAAGAGCAACTCTTTCAAGTCTATCATCGTTATTTCCCTAATCCTTTTCTAAAAACGACAGCCTGAGGCTATTTCATGAATTTGATTTTGGAAAGACCGCCGGCTAAAACAAATATGAAAAAAAAGACGATGGCGAACACAAGTATGATGGTGATCCCGGCAGGCAAATCCATGACCTTGATACCGTATATGGCAAAAATCGCACACGCTGTTGCAAGGCCCTGAGACAGAATTTCGATCATCCGACCTCTCTCGATTTATTCCGAATAAAAAAAGCCGCCACCCGACAATTACGTCAGATGGCGGCCCGACCATCGAAAGTCCTCCAGAAACCTACTCGATTTCTGAACCCTGATTGATTATCTTTTTCGCCCCTTTTATACAAACAATCTTGTGATGTCAACGATAAGATTGTTTGATGAAGCGAGATTTACAAAAGCAAATATGGATGCAAAAGAGCACAGACCATCCTGTTCGGCGGGCGGTGCGGCCTCCGTTTCGCCGACCCGGCTCGTCCGGGTTTCCTGCGTCGTTCACGGTGAGGCGACCGGCGGCCTTCGCCGCACGATCCCTTTTTCGATCCCCACGATCAGCGTCACCATGAACCCGGCGGCCAGAATGCGCAGCCACGACCCCGCGCCGATCGGCGCGCTATTGAACGCAGTGTTCATAAACGGCGTGTAGGTGAACAGCAGTTGCAGGAGGATCATGGCGGCCGCCCCCGCGAACACCCAGGGGTTGGAAAAGAAACCCACCTCGAACACGGATTTCGTCAGCGAGCGGCAGTTGAAGAGGTAGAACAGTTCCACCATCACGAACACGTTCACCGCCACGGTCCTCGCTTCCGCCTCGGAGGCCCCGAGAAAGGCAATCTCGTACTTGAAGAGGCCGAAGGCGCAAACCAACATCCAGAATCCCACGATCAGGAGGCGCCAGACCAGGACGCGGGTTAGAATGGGCTCCTTGGGATCGCGCGGGGGACGGTCCATGATGCCCGGCTCCTTGGGCTCGAAGACGAGCATGAGGCCGAGCAGCACGGCCGTGGTCATGTTGATCCACAGGATCTGAACCGGGAGGATCGGCAGAACGGCTCCGATCAGCACGGCGGCCAGGATCACGAGGCCTTCGCCGATGTTCGTGGGCAGCGTCCAGACGATGAACTTGGTGATATTGTCGAACGTGCCCCTGCCCTCCTCCACCGCCGCCTCGATGGACGCGAAGTTGTCGTCCGTGAGGACCATGTCCGCGGCCTCCTTGGCCACGTCCGTGCCCGTGATGCCCATGGCGACGCCGATGTTCGCGCGCTTCAGGGCCGGGGCATCGTTCACGCCGTCTCCGGTCATGGCCACGACATTGCCCCTGGATTGCAGGGCCTCCACGAGGCGGAGCTTCTGCTCCGGGGCGACCCGCGCGTATACCGAAACGTCTTCGACGATGCGGACGAGCTCCGCGTCGGGAATCTCCGCGAGCGCTCCGCCGGTGATGACCCGGTCCGCGTTTCGAAGACCGATCTGCCCGGCGATGGCGGAAGCCGTGAGCGCGTGGTCACCCGTGATCATCTTGACGCGAATTCCTGCGCTGTGACAGTGCTTCACCGCCTCCACGGCCTCGGCGCGCGGCGGATCGATCATACCCTGCAGCCCGAGAAAGATCATGCCGTCCGCCACATCCCCGTGATCGATCCTTTTCGTGCCCCCGGCTATTTCCTTTCGTGCTAAGGCCAGGACGCGAAGACCCCGTGCGGCCATGGCCTCCGCCGCCCGTATAACCGACGGGGCGTCAAGATCCACAGGCTCTCCCGACGGGGAAAGGAAACTGTCGCACCGGGCCAGCATGGATTCGAGGGAACCCTTGGCGTAAACCAGGGCGCCTGCCCCTTCTTCCCCGGGTGTGGCGTGCAGGGTTGCCATGTACTGGTGCTGCGACTCAAAGGGGATCGTGTCGAGGCGCGCACGCTTTCCCGCCTCCCCTTCCATCGAGAGCCCGCCCTTCGACGCAGCGGCAATCAGGGCGCCTTCGGTGGGGTCTCCCTGCACGACCAGACGGCCTTCCTTCTCCACCAGGAGGCTGTCGTTGCAAAGCAGGCCGCACCGGAGCGTCTCCAGAAGCGCCGCTGCGGGGGTGTCCACCGGCGCGCCCCCCACGGCCGTGATGCGTCCGGAGTGCGCATACCCGGCACCGCTCACCGCGAAGGTCTCGCCGCCGGCATGGATCTCCTGCACCGTCATCTGGTTCTCGGTCAGGGTGCCCGTCTTGTCCGAGCAGATGACCGTCGTGCTGCCCAGCGTCTCCACGGCGGGGAGTTTGCGGATGATCGCCCGGCGACGGGCCATCCGGGCCACCCCGATGGCCAGCGTGATGGTCAGGGCCGCGGGCAATCCTTCCGGGATGGCCCCGACGGACAGGGCCACCGCCGCCATGAACATGTCGAACGCGCTCGCACCGCGCAGGAGGCCGATCCCGAAGGTCGCTGCCGCCAGCAGCAGGATGACATAGAGCAGAACCTTGCTGAATTCCGAGATCTTCCGGATCAGCGGGGTCTCCAGCTCCGTTGTCGCGGAGATCAGGCTCGAGATGCGGCCCACCTCCGTGTTGTCGCCGATGGCGACGACGATGCCCGTGGCCTGGCCGTAGGTGATCAGGGCGGAGCCGTAGGCCATGTTTTTCCGGTCCGCCAGAACGGCGTCGTCGGCCAGGGTCTCGTGGCTCTTTTCAACCGGCACGGACTCACCGGTAAGCGCCGACTCGTCGGCCCTCAGGTCCCGCGCAGACAGCAAACGCATGTCCGCGGGCACCTTGTCGCCGGATTGCAGCAGGACGATATCCCCCGGAAGGACCTCCGTCGAGGAGATGCGCGTCTTCCCGCCGGAGCGCAGGACGGTCGCCTCGGTGACCATGGTCTCGGCCAGGGCCTCGATGGCCCGGACCGCCTTCGCCTCCTGGAAAAAACCGATCAGGGCGTTGACGAGCACCACCCCGAAGATGACGCCCGCATCCACCCATTCCTGCAGCAGGGCCGTGATGAGGGCCGCGGCGAGGAGAATGTAGATCAGAGGCTGATGGAACTGCAGAAGGAACCGGATCAGGGGGCCCCGGCCCTTCTTCGCGGTGATGACATTGGCCCCGAACCGCCGTCGTCGATTTTCAATCTCGGACCGATCCAGCCCATTTACCGAGTCACTTTCCAGGATGCCGAGCACTTCCTCCGGGGATAGCAAATGCCATTTTTTTTCGTTCGTCCTTTCCATGTTCCAAACTCCTTTCAGCAGGATGCCTTCACGGGGCCGACCTTTCGCTCCGCGGCTGCCATCGGAGGCTCCGACAATTTCCCCTTGCCGCCGCGGTGAAGGGGGGGGCGGAAATGACGAGACGAAAAAAGTCAATCGGGGCAAATGTCATCGGGGGGGCCGACGGGCGGAAGTTGCGCCCTCGGCAACGGCATCAGCGGCGTCAACCGCGAACGGCAGGAACGGCCGCAAACGCCATTACATGTATACACATATCATAAGACGAACGGGAATGCCATTCCGTTTACGGATTCGGTCCCGCGTACCGAATGGCGACCGCTATTGACAGGATGACCCTTTTGACTTATACGAAATGCCAACGGTCAGCCGGGACGATTCGGCGACCCCAACCAGAGAAAGGAGAGGAAAATGAAGAGGCTTTCTATCATCGGATGCATTGTGGCGGTGTTCCTGCTGGCGGGTTCCGCCTATGCGGCGGACCGGGGGATGTACGTCGGGATCGGGGGCACCTATGCCCTGGAGAATTTTGATTCCGGGGAATTCGACAACGTGCGGCCGTACGGCTTCGATCCGTCCTTCGACAACTCCTGGGGCATCAACGGCAAGGTCGGGTACAAACTGCACCCGGTCGTTTCCGTTGAAGCCGTCTTCGAGTATCTGTCCGGTTTCAACGCCAGCGAAACCGTCAACTGGGGCAATAACCGGGCCACCTTCGACGCGGATCTGGACGTGTTCACGATCATGGCCGCGGCGAAAGTCTTTCCGCCCCTGCCCGGGATCGTCAAACCCTACTTCGTCGCCGGTCTGGGCCTGATGCGGGCGTCTTTCGACACGACGGTCAGCGCTCCCGGGTACCTGCCGACATCGACATCGACCGACGAGACGGATCCCTGCGCCAAGATCGGATTCGGCGCCGACATCTACATCAATCCGACCCTGTCCGTGAACCTGGAGGCGGCCTATACCTCGGGTTTCGGTGATCTGGACACGGTCCGCTACTTCACGATCGGCGCCGGTTTGGGATTCCACTTCTAATCGGCACGGCGGGATCGTGTGGAGCGGGGCGTTTCGGTCTGCGGTGCGCGCCCTTCAGGCGCGCTCGCCCGCCTTGCGGAGGAGCAATGCCCAGTCCTCGTCGACCATCTTCTGGATCTCGTCGAGGTCGGCGTCGGTCAGGTGCCGGAAGCGCCCCTGGAGCTTGAAATACTCGCGGACGAGATATTCGCGGGGCTTGTAGTTGATGGTGTACCGCAGGCCGTTTTCCACCTCGTAGAGGGGAAAGATGTTGGTCTGGACGGCCATGCGGGCGATCCGGACGGACATCTCCGAGGGGATGCGCCAGCCCGTGGGGCAGCTTGCGTAGATGTGAAGGAACCGGGAGCCCTTCACCTCCTTCGCCTTCCGGGCCTTGCGGAGCAGGTCGTCCGGAAAGGCGATGCTGGCCGTCGCCGCGTAGGGGATCCGGTGGGCCACCAGGGCCTCCACGATGTTCTTCTTGCGCAGCTTTTTCCAGTCCGCGCCGGTTGTGGTCGTCGTCCAGGCCCCGTAGGGCGTGGACGAGCTGCGCTGAATGCCCGTGTTCATGTAGGCTTCGTTGTCGTAGCAGACGTAAATGAAGTCCTCGTTGCGCTCCACGGCGCCCGAGAGCGCCTGAAAGCCGATGTCGAAGGTCCCGCCGTCGCCGGCCCAGGTGACGACCGTCGTTTCCCGATCCCCCTTCATGTCCAGGGCGGCCCGGACCCCGGTGGCCGTTGCGCCCCCCGTTTCGAAGGCCGCGTGAATCACCGGAATGTTCAAGGTGGACTGGGGATAGGGTCCCGCGATCACCGACCAGCAGCAGGCCGGCAGCACCATCATGGTCTTCTCCCCCAGGGCCTTGAGCAGGAAGCGCATGGCGATCGTGGCGCCGCAGCCGGGACACCCGACGTGCCCCGAGTGGACGTATTCCCGGTCCATGATATCCGTCATGATGTCGTCAGTCGGCATGATTGACCTCCTTCAGGCCCATCCAGACACTCTCCCTTTGCGGCGCCTCGCTTTTCCTGACCTGTTCGTAGATTTCCATCAGCAGCCCGGGCGTGACGTCCCGGCCGCCGATGCCGGCGACAAAGCCGAAGACGGGCGGGTGGTCCGGGACGTTGCACAGGGCGGCCCGCACCTCCTGGGCGAAGATCCCGCCGGCGCCGAACGAGAAATTCCTGTCGATGACGGCCACCTTCTTCGCGCGCTTCAGCGCCTGACGGATCCGCTCGAAGGGAAAGGGGCGCAGGAGCTTGAGCTTCAGGATCCCCGCCTTATCCCCTTTCGACCGCAATTCATCCACCACGAGACGGCAGGTGCTCGTCAGCGTTCCGGTCGTGACGAAGACGATCTCGGCGTCCTCGCAGCCGATGGCCTCCACCGGCCCATAGCGGCGGCCGAAGCGGCCGGCGAAGTCGTCCTCGATCTCGTCGAACCGGACCAGGGCCTCCTCCATGGCCATGGCGATGCTGTGGCGCATCTCCATGTAATCGGCCGGGGGGACNNTCGCAGTACATCTGGATCCAGCCGGTGTCCCGCTGGGCGAGGCTGTCCGTCTGGTCGATCCAGATGTTCCAGCCCGGCGCGAGGGCCCGGTTGACCTCGGCCATGACGATGGGAAGCCTGGCGCCGGCCGCCCAGTGGAGCAGCTCGTGCATCAGGGCCAGCCCCTGTCCGGAGGTGGCGGTGAAGGTCCGGACCCCCGCGGTCTGCGCCCCGATCAGCGCGGCCATGCAGGAATGCTCGCTCTCCACTCGAAGGAATTTGGCGTTCATCGCCCCCTTGGTGCAGTATTCCGAGAGGATCTCAACGATATGGGTCTGCGGCGTGATCGGATAGGCGGAGATCACCTGCACCTTCGCCAGCCGCACCGCTTCCGCCACCGCATGGCTTCCTTCCAGGACGCGTTTCATGACTTCTCCTCCTCGAGAGACATGGCGTTGCGCGGGCATTCCACCACGCACAGGCCGCACCCCTTGCAGTAGTCATAGTTGATGTGCCGTCCCTGATGGTCCTTGTCCCGGATCACCGAGGTGTCCGGGCAGAAGATGAAGCAGTTGTCGCACTGGTTGCACAGGCCGCAGTTGAAGCAGCGCTCGGACTCCTTCATGGCCAGGTGGGCGGAAATCTTCAGGTCGATCTCCTCGAACGACCGGATCCGCTCGTCCCGGAGCAGGCGCGGCTGGGTCACCCGGGAAGCGAACTGGAAGTGATCGGTGTTGATTTCCTCGAAGCGGACCACGTGGGGGTTCCTCAACCGCCGCTCCCCGCCCATGTAAATCTCCATGGAAAGCGACGGGCCACCGCCGACCCGGCAGGAATCCAGCTTCGGAACGATTGCATCGACCCCTTCCCGAAAAAGCGTGTCGAACGCCATGGCCGCCTGTTTGCCCGAGGCGACGGCATGGACAGCGCTCCGGGTATCGTTGGTCAAGTCTCCGCCGAAGGCCGTGACGGCGCCCGGCTGCCCGTGCACCAGGACGGCATGACTCAACCGCAGCAGGCCCGGCGCCCCTTCCGGGGGCCGGTGCCAGGGTTCCGCGGCACCGGCGCCGATGGCCTTGAAGACCCTCTCCACGCGGACCTGCCGCGTTTTTCCCGCGTCCGGCACGATACGCCCCCGGCCGCCCTCCTCGCCGGCGATCTTCATCTCCTGCAGCGTCAGGACGACTCCGTCCCCATCGGCAGCCACAGCCGCCGGAGCGACCAGTTCCTGCAGCTCCACGCCCTCCTCGAGGGCCATTTCCACTTCCAGATCGAAGGCGGGCATGTCCTGACGCCTCCTCCGGTAGAGGAGCAGCGCCTTTCCGCCCAGGCGCACGATGCTGCGCGCCACGTCGACGGCCGTGTTTCCGCCGCCGACAACCGCCGACACCCCCCCGCAGGAGGGCTTCCCGCCCGCTCGGAGTTCGCGCAGGAAATCCAGGCCCTCGCCGACCTGCGGCAGCTCCTCGCCGGGCGCCTGCAGCGACATTCCCCGGCCGTGGCCGCAGCCGATGAAGACCCCGTCATAATCCCTTTTCAGGTCCGCCAGCAGGTCCGGGCCCACCGGCCTTCCCGTGTAGATCGAGACGCCCAGGGCCTCGATCTGCCGCAGGTCATGGCGGAGCGCGTTCAGCGGCAGGCGGTACGCGGGAATCCCCCAGCGCAGCACGCCGCCCGCCTCGGACGAGGCCTCGTAGACATGGCAGGCATAGCCCAGCAGGGACAGGAACCACGCCGCCGAAAGGCCCGCCGGGCCGGAGCCGATCACGGCGATTTTCCGCTGCTGCGCGGGCCGCGTCTCCATCTCCGGCGTGATCCGGTAGCGGATTGCCGTATCGGCGAGAAAGCGCTCGAGGCTGTGGATGGCCACGGCCGCGTCGAACTCCCGTCGGTTGCACCGGCCCTCGCAGGGGTGGAAGCAGACGCGCCCGCAGACCGACGGCAGGGGGTTTTCCCGCAGGATTGTCTCCCACGCTTCTTTGAATAGCCCCTGCGCGGCCAGCATCTCGATTCTGGCGATGTCCTCGCCGGCCGGGCAGGCGGCGCTGCAGGGCGAGGTCTTCTCGTCGTACCGCGGACGCAGGAAACGCCAGGAACCGGTCTTGTTGCTCTCCGTGGTGAGATAGGTGCGCGGCATGTAGAGGGGTATTGGCTTCATGGCTTCGTTCATCCTCGCTTCCCCGCTTTGCTATTCGATCATGCCCGCCAGGCAGACCTGGGAAAAGGCCTCCCGGGCCGCCTCGATGTTGCGCTCCGCCTCGGTCTGGATGTCCTCCCGAATGGCTTCCGCCACGGCCTTCAGGGGCGGCATTTCCAGCACCCGGGCAAAGGCGCCGATCATGGTCGTGTTGACGATGGGATGGGTCCGCGTCCCCAACTTGTGCTGAATGGCGATCCGGTTCGCATCGACGTGAGCGAGCCGGAATCCGGCAAAGGGCGCGAGGTCCGCGGGCGCCGACGGGCTGTTGATCAGGATCCAGCCGCCCGGCTTGAGGCCCCGGGTGACGCTGATGCTGTGCAGGAGCGTCTGATCCTGTACGGCGACATGGTCGGGTTCCGTCACGTTGGTCCGGAGCAGGATCTTCTTGCGGTCCAGGCGGACATAGGCCTCGACGGGCGCGCCGCGCCGCTCGACCCCGAAGAAGGGGAAGCTCTGAACCTGCCAGCCCGCCTGGAAAAAGGCCTTGGCCAGCAGGATGGTGGCCACCACCGTCCCCTGCCCGCCCCGCCCGTGAAAACGGATTTCAATCATCGGGGTCCCCCTGTCAAACCTTGTTCCAGACGACCACGACGGCCCTGGCCGGCTGGTCGGTCAGCGACCGGAAGCTGTGGTTCAGGACGGAATCGAAATACAGGGCATCGCCCGCGGAGAGGGTTTCCACCCGGTCGTTGGTGCGGAACTCCAGCGTGCCTTCCAGGAGGAAGAGGAATTCCTCCCCCTCGTGGCTGGTGAACACCATGTCGGCGGTCTCCATGGGAACGAAGTCCACCCGCAGCGGCTCCATGTGCTTGCCGGGCATGCGGGCCTCGAGGGATTCATAGACGTAATCGACCTCGCCTTCACGGTGGTGGGGCCGCCGCTTGACGCGGACCCGCTCCCCCGCCCGCGTGATGGAGACCTGCTCCACCGGGGCCTCGTCCTTGAAGAAATACGCCATGCCCACATTGAGCGCCCTGGCGAGCTTGAGCAGGGTCGCCACCGGCGGCATGACCTCGTCCGCCTCGATTTCCGCCAGAACGGTCCTGGTCAGCCCGGTCTTGGCGGCCAGGTCCTGCTGGGTAAAAAAGTTCTTTTCCCGAAGATCCCTGATCTTGCCGCCGATCCTGAGGTCCTCGACGGCGGATCCGGTTTGCGCGTCCTGTGGCATCTTGTCACCTCCCGCGAAAAGGTTCGAAGCGGAACTGAACATAGGCACGGAAAACGGCCTGCCCCGCCCCCGGTTCACTTGCCAGAATGATGCTCCCGTAAAACCTCGAAGTCAAGAAAAATGAACTCTTTGCGGATGGGCGGGCCAGGAAAAATGATTGACTTTCAATTTTGATGGGACTAAATTTGCACCCATGTGCGGGGTCCTTTCAAGCTCCGGGCAAGCGAAATCCGGACAGCTTGAAGGAAGTCAGGAAACGCAGACGATGCCGGACCACCCGGTCACGTCTGTAATGTAATAGATGTAATCCCGAAGCAGGGACCGGTTCTTTATCTTAATTTTTTTCATCCAACGAAAGGAGAAAGTTCATGACTACCACCATCATCGGCATCATCGGCTTCATCCTTTACGTAGGCCTGTACTTCACCTACGGAAAAAAGATCGAACGGGATGTTGTCCGGGCCTCGGACGAGATCGATGCCCCGTCCAAGCGCCTCTACGACGGCATCGACTACGTCCCGGCCCATCGAATGGTCCTCTTCGGCCATCACTTCTCGTCCATCGCGGGCGCGGGCCCCATCGTCGGCCCCGCAATGGCCATGTGCTGGGGCTGGCTCCCCGCCCTGGCCTGGGTCTGGCTGGGGAACATCTTCATCGGCGCCGTCCACGACTACCTGGCGCTCATGGCCTCCATGCGCTACGACGGCAAGTCCATCCAGTTCGTCGCCACCGACCTCATCTCCAAGCGGACGGGCACGGCCTTCTACTGGATCGTCTTCTTCCTGCTGATCCTGGTCGTGGCGGCCTTCGGCACCGTCATCTCCTCCATGTTCGTGAAGACGCCGGAGATCGCCGGCGCCTCGATCTTCGTCACCATCGCCGCGATCATCCTGGGCTACCTCCTCTACCAGATGAAGATGAACCTGCCCATCGCCACGGTCATCGGGATCGTCATGATGGGCATCGCCATCTGGCTGGGAACCCTCGTCCCCGTCCGGCTGAGCTTCGAGACCTGGCTGGTGATCCTCTTCATCTACATCATCATCGCCGCGGCCATCCCGGTGAACATCCTGCTGCAGCCCCGGGACTACCTGAACTCCTGGCTCCTCTACTTCGGCATCGCCATCGGGTTCATCGCCGCCTTCTTCACCTTCCACGCGATCGAGATCCCGGCCTACACCACGTTCTCGCCCAACCTGATCGGCGGGAAGCCGACGCCCTTCTGGCCGGCCATTCCGCTGATCATCGCCTGCGGGTCGCTGTCCGGCTTCCACTCCCTGGTGGCTTCGGGGACATCGTCCAAGCAGATCACGAAGGAGTCCGACGGGCTCTTCATCGGCTACGGCTCCATGTTCACGGAGGGGTTCCTCTCCACGATCGTGATCTGCGGCATCGCGGGCTTCGGCTTCACGGCCCTGAAGAACGGCCACGCTGCCCAGGTGGCCGCCGACGCCGCCAAGGCCGCCGCTTCGGGCGCCGCCTTCACAGCCCCCGTTTTCGCCCTGACGCTCGACAACTGGGGCGAGCTCTTCACCAAGATATCGTCGTCTCTGAAACTCGATCAGGCGAACCTCGTCGTCCAGACCTACGCCGACATGGTGGCGGCAAGCTTCCTCAGCTTCATCCCCACGAAGATCGTCAAGATCCTGGCCGGCCTGTGGATCTCCGCCTTCGCGCTGACGACGCTGGATACGACGAACCGCATCGCCCGGTACTGCCTTGTCGAGATGCTGGCCCCCGTGAAGGATGCAGCCAAGGGCCTCTACAGCGTCCTGACGAACCGCTGGATCGCCTCGCTGGTGCCGGCGGCCATCGGAATCTACCTCGCCTGGAGCAAGCAGTTCACCATCGTGTGGCCTTCCTTCGGCGCCGCGAACCAGCTCATCGCCGCGATCGCCCTGATGACCGGCGCGGCATTCGTGTCCAAGAAGCTGAAGTCGAAATTCGCCGTCATGGCGGTCGTGCCGGCCTACCTGCTCTGGATCACGGTGACCTGTGCGATCATCTGGTTCATGATCGTCGTCATGCCGGCCAACATCGCCAAAGCCCCCGGCCAGGGCTGGACGGTCCAGATCATCATGGGCATCATGCTGATCCTCAACTTCATCTTCATCTTCGACTTCTACAAGATGAGAAAGAAGGAGCAGCAGTAACCGCGTTGTCGCTGCCGGCGCCTTTCCCGACCGCTCAAGGAAAGACGCCCGGCAGAAAATAACTGCCGTTCCGGAGGCCCCGCCCGCGGGCGGGGCCTCCCTGTTTTATGGGTGCCGTCATCCCTGACGCATTCGGCTTTTGCATTCCCGTGGAAATTGAGGGGTCCGTACCCGCTTGACACGCTCGAAATCGAACAGGAAGACATCTTCGCTGATCCGCTACTGCCGCCGGATTTTCTCCGACATCGGCGCGCTGCAGCGAGAGAACCTCGTATCCCTGACCTGCCTGGAGGCCCAGGAGCTGGAAAACATCTTCGCCCTGCTGCTGCTGGGCTCCTTCGTGGGCCTGCCCTCGCCGCCCAGTTTCCTGGCCGTGGAGCTGCTTCCCTTCATGGAGCGGGAGATCCAGGTCCTGCACCGGCGGGCGGAGGACGCCGGCGACATGCTCGCCGAGATCGCCGGCACCCTGGGGATCGACTGACGTGAAAATCCTATTTTTCACCGGCAAGGGCGGCGTCGGGAAATCGACGCTGGCGGCGGCCGCCGCCTGGCAGCTCTCCCAAAGGAAGCGGGTGCTGGCCGTTTCGCTGGACCCGGCCCACAATCTGGGGGACGTCTTCGGCGTTTCGCTGGTGGACGGCAGGCGGAACTTCTCCGCGACCCTGCAGCTTCGGGAAGTGGACCTGAAAAAGCTGTCCCGGGATTATCTGGAGCGGGAAACCAGCGTCCTGTCCGAATCCTATCACTATCTTCGGACCCTGAACCTGGACCGGTACTTTTCGATCCTGAAATACTCCCCCGGCATCGAGGAATACGCCCTGCTGAACAGCATCGAGAAGACGCTTCGCGAGGAAGGAGCCTTCGATTACATCGTCTTCGACACGCCGCCCACCGGGCTGACCCTGCGGTTCCTGGCCCTGCCCCAGGTGACCATCACGTGGATCGAGCGTCTGACGGCCATCCGCCGGCAGATCCTCGACAAGCGCCACACGATCCAGAAGATCCGCGGACCGCTGAAGGAAGGCGAGGAGAGCCCGGAGATCCGCCTGCAATACGACGAGCGGGACGACGACATCCTCAAGCGCCTGAGGACCCTTGACGGGAACTACCGGGACCTGACCCGGACCCTTCAGGGCGCAGATTGCGGTGTCGTGGTGGTCTTCAACCCCGATCTCCTGTCGCTCCGGGAATCGGAGCGGCTCATCGAGGGGCTGCGGGAGCTCAAGCTGCCGCTGGCGCTCCTGATCGCCAACAAGGTCACCGAAGAGAACCGGCCCACCGCAGAGCGCGTCACCGGCGCGCTGAAGCGCCGGGCGGGCGCCGCCGTCCCCGCGACCTCGGTGGCCCTGAACCGGGAGTTCGTTCTCGGCGGGCCGGCGCCCCTTTACGGCATTGCCGAGGACCTGACGGCCCATCTGGACCGCGGAGGCACAGGCCATGTTTGAGTACGCCCACCTGGCGAAAGAGCCCCTCTTCTATCTCTTTCTCGCCTTCTCCTTCATGCTGGGGGCCGGCTATTTCTGGGGGAAGCGGGTGAACACGCGGATCTTCCGCAGCGCCTTTACCGATCTCGTTTCCGTGGTTCAGCCGACGGACCAGACCTTCACCAACATCGGCGGCCTGATCGGATACCACGCCAAACTCGCCATGCCGAAAAAATCGCCCGTGGAGGGGGTGGAGGCCACCATCACCTTTCTGCCGAGGCACTCCTGGCTGTGGATGCCCGTCTCAAAGATCATCCGCAAATACGACCGCCTGTTCATCACCCTTCACCTTCGGCAGTCGCCTGGCGCCGAGGGGCATCTCATCGAAGAAGGGTACAGCCGTTTCCGCGGGCCGAAGATCGCAAACGCCGACCGCCTGAAGCAGGAGACGCTGACCTGGGGGAAGAGCAGTTTTCTTCTCTATTACGGCAATGGAAAAATGCGCGACCGGTTGCGGACGCTCGCCGGCGGCTCCCCCGACCCGGGGAATATCCGCCACGTGGCCGTTGTCCCGGAGCAGAAGCGCTGCTTCATCTTCATGATCCCCCGCGAGGGGCAGGTGGCGAAGGACCTCGCGCCGGTTTACCGCTGGCTCTTATCCCAGTTCAAACAGGAGGCATCACAATGAAGAAAACGAATTTGAAACGGGCAATCCCGTTCGTGCTGGCGGCGCTTTGCCTGCTCTTTGCGGCCTGCGGCGATTCCGGCAAGGGGGGGCCGGCGCAGGCGGACAAGCCCAAGCCCGCCGCCGTGCAGGCAACAGCGCCAACGACGGCATCGCCCAAACCGGCCGGTCCGGGAAGCGCTCTGTCCTGCTACGAGATCGGTTTCCGGACGGGTCGCTGCGCGGCCAAATCCATGAGCGGCCTCCCCTGCGAGGCGGGCGACGAGATCCCCATGCCGCCCGAGTGCAAAGGGAAGCCGGAGACGGAAAAGGGCCTTCTCGAAGGGAGAAAGTCCGTATATTAGCCGTTTTTTCTTGACAGGGAGGAAGGCGCCGCTTCATGATAGAAATGTTCGGGCGGCGGTTTACGCGAAAAATCAACCCAGACAGCACATGAGGAGGGCAGACCATGGCAAAGCGCGAGAAACTGGATGTGTTCGATTTTGCGATCAAGGCGGAAAAGGACGGCATGGCCTTCTACACGAAGGCGGCAAAGAAGTTCGACGCGGAAGACCTGAAGAAGCTCTTCACGAACCTCGCCAAGGAAGAGGCAAACCATCTCCGGATCTTCTCGGACTTCAAGGTCCAGGCGGAACTCAAGGGAACCGACCAGACCCTGCGCAACCCGGAAATCGACGACTATCTCGAAGCGATCGTCCAGGATGGGTTGTTCCCCAAAGGCGAAACGGTGGACAGACGGCTGGAGAAGGTCGAGACGGTGGGCCAGGCCTGCGCGATCGCAATGGCGGCGGAAAAGAACGCCATCCTTCTTTACTCCGAGCTGGCCAAGCTGTCCCGCGACCGGGACCAGAAAAAGTTCTTCGAGAAGATCGCCAAGGAGGAAAAATTCCACATGGTCATGGTGCGCACCCTTCGGGCCAACCACGACCCGATGTACGCGGGCCTGACCTTCGGGAAGTTCTTCTGAGATCAGACGAACTCCACGCTCAGCTCGGGAAACTCGCGCTCCAGCTCCGCCGTCAGGTCCCGAATGATGGCGGAGACGATCGTCCGGGCAATCGCGGCGCAGGTGACGCATTTGGGCAGGTGCGGGTAGACGTCGGTGAAGACGAAGATTTTTTTTTCGCGCTCGCTGTAGCGGAACCGCTTCACCAGGCCAAGCCGGGAAACGGGCAGCCCGCTCTCCGGGTCCTTGACCCGCTCGAGGACCCGGTCGATCTTTTCGATCATCAGCGGCGACATCCCCTTTGCTTCCTTTGCGTCGGAACGATCCCCCATCTGTAAACCTCCCTGAAATGCCGATTCCGGTCTGAATCTTTCGGGTTCAGGCCGACGGCCATTTCGCTCACATCTCCACCCGGGTGACGACGCCGTGCAGTTTTCGGGCGGGCAGCTTGTGGAACTGCACGAAATTCGGCGACAGCTTCTTGATCATGCTGAACGCCTTCCAGATGATGTTCTTCGTCGTGATGTCCTCGACGCCGTAGAAGATGATTTTTTCCTGTATGCCCTTTTCCTTCAGCAGCTTTTCGATGTTCACGACCGTCATGTATCCGGCCCGGATCTCGAAGAGGTGGAGCCCGGGGGCGAAGTTCTGCCGGTAGTCGGTCTCGATGCCGAAGGGCTCCTCGGTCCGGGTGATCGATATGAAAATGTTGTTCTCGTAGATGATGCTGCTGCCGAGAATGCAGTGGACGATGTAGGGGGGAATGACGTTCCCCTGACGGGTGAAGAAGAGCGCCGTGCCGGCGATGTTTCTCCCCTTGCCGTAGACCTGCTCATAGCTGATCAGGAAGGCCTCCATGTCCAGGGGCATCAGCCGCCGGAAGAGCATCTTCTGCCCCTTCGTATAGACGAGCATGATGAAAAAGGGGACAGAGGCGATGATCAGGGACCAGTAGGCGCCGTGGGGCAGCTTCGTGAAGGTCGAAGCGAGGTAGACGAAATCGATCGCGCAGACGGCAAGCGCGATGGGGACCTTCCACTTTGTGGTGCGGGAAAAGACCATGATCATCATCAGGCTGGTGATGGTCATGGAGCCGGTGACCGCCATGCCGTAGGCCGCCGCCAGGTTCGACGATCTCTGGAAGAGAAACATGATGAAGATGACACTGATCATCAGGATCCAGTTGACGGCCCCGATGTAGATCTGCGACTGCAGCCTGCGGGAGGTGTAGTCGATCTTCATGAGGGGCATCAGCCGGGTCGTGATCCCCTGGTAGACGATGGAGAAGGCGCTGCTGATGATGGCCTGGGAGGCGATGATCGTCGCGGCGACCGTCAGCAGGAGGAAGGGGATGTACAGCAACGGCGCCTGGCTTCGGACCATGCCGAACAGAAAGTGTTTCGCTTCCGGGTGCTGGATGGCGAAGACCCCCTGCCCGAAATAATTGATCAGCAGGGCGACAAAAACGAAATTCCAGGCCTGTAAAATGGGCTTTCTCCCCAGATGGCCCATGTCGGCGTAGAGGGCCTCGCCTCCCGTCGCGCAGAGAATGACTTCCGAGAGAACGAAGAAAGCGGCGATGCCGTTCTGCTGGAAAAACTGGAAAGCATACCAGGGATTCACCGCCTTGACGATATCCGGCATGGCGGACAGGGAGACCAGGCCGGACAGGGCCAGGGCGCCGAACCATACCAGCATGACCGGTCCGAAGGCGCCGGCAATGCGGTCCGCCCCCCGGGACTGCGCGATAAAGAGGGCGATGGCAATGGCCGCGGCGATCCCGATGAGCGTCGCCTGGCTCAGATTTTCCATGCCGGGAATGATCAGCAGACCCTCCACCGCCGAGAGGAGCGTGATCGCCGGGGTGATGACGCCGTCCCCCAGGAGCAGCGACACGCCCATGTAGGTGAGGACGCCCGCGAAGCCGATGGCCCGGCCGGATTTCAGGTGGGACAGCAGAATCTCCCGGAGCACGATCTCGCCGCCCTGCCCCTTGCGGGAAAGGCTCGTGGCCAGCCAGGCGTACTCGACGGTGACGAGGATCGTCAGGGTCCAGACCACGAGTGAAAGGATCCCCAGGACGTTTTCGTAGGTCGGCCGGGTCAGGGCGAAGATGACGGTCAGGGTGTAGATCGGGCTGGTGCCGATGTCGCCGAAGACCAGCCCCATGGACTTGATCACACCGCCCCAGAAGGACTCTTTTTCAGGCTGCTTCAAGAAACGTCCGCCTCATTTTTCACCGGTCTTCGCCACAGGTCAGTTCCATGTCGCCCCGTTCGACGACCTCGAAGCGTTCCAGCCGGTGATACAGCCCGAAGACCCCTTTCACGTCGCCCTCGATCCTTCCCCGGCCGCGCAGCTCGTATTCGTGCAGGGGGGCGTAGGCCTCGACCCCCTTGCCCTCCGGCGTGACCTTTTCTTGCATCTCGAACCCTTCTCCGTGGCTCACTCCCGCGGGAAGGCTGCCGAAAAGTTCCCTGAGCTTCGCGCCGACATCCCGTGAATAGGTCCGGAACGACGCGTCAAAGGCGGCGGAGGCGACCGGGCGCACCCTCAGGATGCGCAGGGGCACGATGCCCCGCCGCCTCTCCAGGGCCGCGGCAAGGAGTTCGTGGAGCCCAGTCCCGACGACCAGCGTGCAGGTCTCGCCCCGAATTCCCGTCAGCCGCATGAGCAGGCCCGCCGGATTCTCTTTCTCGATGTGGTAGTCGCTGCCGAAAAAGACGTCGCCCGAAACGCCCCGCCCCTCCAGGAACCCCGCGACAAATCCCTTGACCAGATCGAGGCTTCCTTCGACGGTCACTTCGCAATAACGCTCGTTCATGACATGTCCTCCCGGAGCCGCAAACCCCGGCCCATTTGGGTTAAAAAAAGATGAACGTCACCAGAATGAAAACCGGAATCAGGATCGGTATGGAATACTTGAACATGTAGCCGAAGAAGCTGGGCATGTTCACCCCCGCCTCCTCGGCGATGGACTTCACCATGAAGTTCGGGGCGTTCCCGATGTAGGTGTTGGCGCCCATGAAAACCGACCCGGCGGAGATGGCCTTGAGATACCCGATGAAGTCGGGGCTGGCCGCCGCCGTACCCGCCGCCAATGCCGCCGGCACGGCCGACTCGGCGATCCCGACCTTCCCCAGGGCCATGTTGAAAAAAGTCAGGTAGGTGGGCGCATTATCCAGGAAGGACGACAGCCCGCCCGACGCCCAGAAGTAATGGGCCGGCGTCTGGACCGCCGTCACGAGGCCCGCCATCGCCCCGTGCGCGCCGGCCTTCAGAATGGCCAGAGCCGGTATGATCGTGATGAAAATGCCCGCAAAGAGCTTCGCCACCTCCAGAATCGGCCCCCAACTGAACTCGTTGGCCTTCCGCAGGCGCTGCGGGGTCAGGTAGAGGGACAGGAGGCCCAGGGCGACGATCGCGCCGTCCCGAAGCATGTTCTGGTAGTGCATCTCAACGCCGAAAACGGACAGGTGGCCGGGCCGCCAGTAGCCGCTGATGAGGATCACGCCCACCACGCCGGCCAGCAGCAGAAAATTGTAGGCGCCCTCGATGCGGAGCGGCTCGGGCTTTTCCGATGCATCCTGGACCGGCAGGGGATTCTCCCGGCGGAAGTAATGGAGGTCCACGGCGTAAAAGACCGCCAGCAGGATCAGGGAGGCCGCCAGCATGTGGGGCAGGATGTGGGTCGTGACCCAGAAGAAGGGCACATTGTGCAGAAAGCCCAGAAAGAGGGGCGGGTCCCCGAGCGGGGTGAGGGACCCCCCGATGTTGGCGACCAGAAAGATGAAGAAGCAGATGATGTGGGCCTTTTTCACGCGGTCCCGGTTGGCGCGCAGGACCGGCCGGATCATCACCATGGCCGCTCCGGTCGTGCCCACCCATGAGGCCAGGACCGTGCCGATCAGCAGCATGACAGTGTTGACCGCCGGGGTTCCCCGCAGGGACCCCTTCAGAACAACGCCGCCGGAAATCGTGAAAAGCCCCCAGAGCAGGATGATGAAGGGGATGTAGTCGATCAGCGCGATGTGAAGGATCTCGTAGAAGGCCACGCCCCGGTGCGCGTACAGAAACGGGAGGGCGAAGAGCAGCGCCCAGAAAGCCGCCACCTTGCCGAAATGATGGTGCCAGAATCGGGGCGTGAGCAGCGGGCACAGGGCAATGGACAGCAGGATTCCGGCAAAGGGGATGACCGTCCAGACCGGCAGGGACTCGCCGATGGCGTGCGCCGCAGCCTCCATGCCGGAGGCCAGGCAGATGTCCGCCCCGGCCGCCACCGCCAGAAGGCCCACGGAAAGGGAAAGGACCGCCAGCCGCCCCCGCGGCCTTCGGCGGCATACACTGCTCGCCTCCGGCTGCCCTCTTTCCTCTCCGTTCGTCGTCATTTCTCAAATCCTTCCCGGTGCAAGATTGGGGTTGAGGCTATCAAAAGAAGGGACTCCAGGCAAGAAAAAGCAACGTAAAAATATGTTGACACCGTCATTTGTTTCCTGTAGGGGAGGACCCAGATCGCGGCAGGTTAATCTAAAATCCACTAAGTTTGTAACGAGCCCATGGGATTTTTCATTAGATCCCACGGGCTTTTTTATTGCCTTTGCAGCCGCGTCGAAATTCGATCTGGGATAGGGATCAGCGATACATCCGGGATCATTCAAAAGCAGGAATGGCTGCCATGCAGCGAAATAAAAAAATTGAAAACAACCTCAAGAACTTAAGTAAGAAAGAAAAGGGTGAAAAAAACATGAACTTTGAAGCATTCAATCTCCATCCCAAAATCATGGCCGGCATCCGGATGCTGGACTATCAGGAGCCGACCCCGATCCAGCAGCGATCGATACCGCCGGTCATGGAAGGCCGGGATGTGATGGGACTTGCCCAGACCGGTACGGGCAAGACGGCGGCGTTTGTGCTGCCGATCCTGCATCGCCTCATGACCGGTCCGCGAAAGTGCGTGCGCGCGCTGATCCTCGCGCCGACCAGAGAACTGGCGGAGCAGACGCACGAGGCCATCGGCCGGTTGGGGCGCAACACGCAACTGAAGAGCGCCACGGTCTACGGCGGCGTGAACCAGAACACACAGATCAGCCGGCTCCGCGGCGGGGCGGAAATCGTGGTGGCCTGCCCCGGACGCCTCATCGATCTCCTGAACCAGGGCGTGATCGATCTCACCTGCATGGAAGCGCTTGTCCTGGACGAAGCGGATCGCATGTTCGACATGGGTTTCCTTCCGGATGTCCGGAAGATCCTGAGCCGCCTGCCCGCTCAGCGGCAAACGCTCCTTTTCTCGGCGACAATGCCGGACGACGTTCGGGCACTGGCGGCAACGGTCCTGCAAAATCCGGTATCCGTTCGAATCGGAGATACAGTCCCCGTCTCCACCGTCTCCCATGCGATCTATCCCGTTGATCCGCACCTCAAGACGCCCCTTTTGCTGAGGATCCTGGACCGCAAGGACGTGAAATCAGCCCTTGTCTTCACCCGCACCAAGGCCCGCACCACCCGGCTGGCGAACCAGATGAAAAAGTCCGGATATCCGGCAGCATCGCTCCAGGGCGACCTGTCCCAGAACCGGCGTCAGGAGGCCATCGACGGCTTTCGCAGCGGGAAATACAGGGTCCTCGTCGCCACGGACATCGCGGCTCGCGGAATCGATGTTTCGGGAATATCGCACGTGATCAATTACGACATGCCCGACACGGTCGATGCCTACACGCACCGGATCGGACGGACGGGCAGAGCTGCCAGAACCGGGGAGGCCTTCACCTTTGCAACACTCCCGGACCGGGACTTCGTGCGGAGCATCGAGCATGTCCTCGGCGAAAAGCTGGAGCGGCGGAGACTGGAGAATTTCGATTACACACTGCCCGCCCCGAAGGGCGCCACGCCCATCTGCCGCACAGGGAATCAGGGCAGGCAAACACCCGGCGGGAAAATTCCGATGCGTTCATCGGCAGGACATGCCGCTGTTTCCGCAAGGGCTGCGGGAACGACGCCGGGAACAGGAAGAGGACGAAAGGATCTTTCGCAGTGCCCGTTTCTCAAGGGCTCGACCGGCATGAAATCGAGCCGCTCTGAAAGCGTGCGCTGACCCAACTGATTATCCATCGTGACCGGACCCTGGATAGCGCTGTCCTTCCAGGGTGGATCATGATAAGCGTGGATTGATTCGGAGATGACTATGTGGAAGCACCTGTCAGCCGCGGCTGTCCAGTATGGGCTGATCCCCCTGGCCCACAACCTGATTCGGGCATATTTATACGGAATCCGCAAAACGATTCTGAACGAGGAGCAGATTCTTCGCGCTCTGGAACAAAACCAGAAGGTCATCATTGCCATCCTGCACCAGCGGATGTTCGGCGTCATCGGGTACGCGAAGCGATTCGGGCCTTTTGCCCTCGGTGCGATCATCAGTCAGAGCCGGGACGGGGACATGATCGCCCAAGTGGTTGAGCGGCTTCAGTTCCATCCCATCCGCGGCTCCAGCTCCAGGGGCGGCAAAGAGGCGCTGGACGCCCTCGTGGCCTACCTGGTCGACAACCGGGCAGCCGTTCACGCGGTGGACGGGCCCCACGGCCCGAAGGGGGCAGTCAAAGCCGGAATCGTCAGGATTGCCCAGCTTTCCGGGGCGGTCATCTATCCGGTTTACATCTCGACTGACCGGGCCTGGGTGCTGAAAAGCTGGGACCGCTTTCTGATCCCCAAACCGTTCAGCAGGCTGATGATCCGCTGGGGGGAGCCCTTCCCGGTCCTGAAACAGTTGACGGAGCCGGAATTCGACGTGATGCGGGAGAAGATCGAAGTGCAAATCCGGGAGAATCATGCCCTGGATGACCTGGCCATGGGCTGGGCGCATCCCCTGTGAGAAAAGCTGAGATCATTTCCCGCTTGACTTTCCGTTTCAATAAGAACATTTAATATCATCGTTTTCCACTCGTTCGGTAAACCCATCAACCTACCCCCTCAGTATCGGCAAGGTTCAAGAAATGCTATGCCGTAACCGTTTTTCGACTTTCTCCTAGCGACAACCATGGAAAGGAGGACTCCGACTTATGACGACGCGCAATTTTTCCACCCTGATTTCCGGCTACGATTATTTGGAAGCGCCGCGATGGCATGACGGCCGTCTCTGGGTTTCCGACTTCTACACGCACCAGGTGATTGCCGCCGACATGGATGGCCGCGTGGAAACGGTCGCCATTGTCGCCGGGCAACCGTCCGGACTGGGCTGGCTGCCAGACGGCCGCCTGCTGGTCGTCTCCATGCGCGATCGAACCCTGCTGCGGCGTGAACCGGATGGATCACTCGTCGTGCACGCGGACCTGTCCGGCATTGCCGGGGGCCCGGTGAACGACATGGTGGTCGACGCCCAGGGCAGGGCCTACGTGGGCAACTTCGGATTTGACCTGATGGGCGGGGCGCCCCTGGAAACCGCCCGGCTGGCGCTGGTGGATTCTGACGGCAGGGTCAGCGTGACGGCGGAAAACCTTTATTTCCCCAATGCGATGATGATCACGCCCGACGGCCGGACCCTGATTGTCAATGAGACCTTCGGCAACCGGATCTCGGCCTTTGACATCAGAGCCGATGCCACTCTGGGGCAGCGGCGGGACTGGGCATGCTTCGGTCCCCTTCCGCAGGGCCGGGAACTGGCGGAGGTGTTTCCCCAGGCCAGGGTGGCGCCGGACGGCGGGGCGATGGATGCCGAAGGCGCCGTGTGGATTGCAGATGCCATCGGCAACCGCGCACTTCGCGTCGCCGAGGGCGGCCGTATTCTCGATGAGATTTCCACAGGAACGCAGGGCGTGTTTGCCTGCATGCTGGGCGGACCGGACCGCCGGACGCTGTTTCTGTGCGTCGCACCGGATTTTCACGAACACCAGCGCACAAACGCCCGCGAGGCCGCCATCTGGGCCGTTGCCGTGGATGTGCCCGGCGCGGGACTTCCCTGAGCCCCCTTTGCGGGGTGAAGATCAAAGAGCCGACAAGGGGCGATCGCGCTTTTCTTGTTTCATGCCCGTGGCGGTTTCCGGCAGGGATCGCTCTTTATTTACTAGACGTAAGGGGTCTGTCGAGGGCGATCGCAGATCGCAACGGCTGCCTCTTACCGAAGTCAAGCGTCCCTGACTTTCCACAGGGGCAAGATTTTTTTAGATTATTCATCAACGGATAACCCTGATGATTTTCAATTTTTACTGACAAAGGAGGAAAGGCTATGTTGAAGAAACTGTTTACTCCCATGAAGATCGGGAAAATAGAAATTCCAAACAGGCTGGTCGTATCTCCCATGGTTACGGATTACTGCAATCAAGATGGCACTGCCACGGAGAGGTACATCGCCTATCATGAAGCCAAGGCAAAAGGGGGATGGGGGCTGATCATAACCGAGGATTATGCGGTGGATCCGTCAGGCAAAGGTTTTTCCTGCGTGGCCGGCTTGTGGAACGACAGCCAGATTGCCAGTCATGCCGAACTAACCAGAAGGGTTCATCAGTACAAAAGCAAAATATTCGCGCAGATATACCATTGCGGAAGACAGACGGCGAGTGCCATCACGGGCTGCCAGCCTTTGGCGCCCTCCCCGGTCCCCTGTCCGACCATGCAGGAATTGCCCAAGGAACTGCCGGTGGATGAGATTGAGAAGATCGTGGGGCAATTCGGCGATACGGCCTTAAGGGCTAAAAAAGCGGGATTCGATGGCATTGAGATACACGGGGCACATGGATACCTCATTTCAGAATTCATGTCCCCATATTCCAACAAACGAACGGATGAATATGGCGGACATCTTTTGAACAGGATGCGTTTCCCATTGAAGATTGTGGCCGACATCAGAGCCAAATGCGGAAAAGATTTCGGCGTCGGGTTCAGGATTTCCTGCGACGAATTCGTCCCCGGCGGCAGAACGATCGAAGACACGAAAGCCATGGCGGTTTTCCTGGAAGATGCCGGAATTGACGTGCTGCATGTTTCGGCCGGCGTTTATGCCAGTGCCGATAAAATCGTCCCGGCTTCTTCCACGCCGCATGGATGGCTGGCCGGGTATGCTGAAGAGGTGAAGAAAGCCGTCAGGGTACCGGTCATCACCGTGGGAAGGATCAATGACCCATTCGTTGCGGAGTCGATCCTTGCCAGCGGGAAAGCGGATTTTGTCGCCATGGGCAGGGCATCGCTTGCCGATCCGGAATTTCCCGAAAAGGCAAAGGCCGCTCTGTTCGATGAGATTCGCCCCTGCATAGCCTGCAATGAGGGCTGCATCGGCATACTGTTCACGGATCAACCCATCAAGTGCGTCTTGAATCCAACACTGGGTAGAGAAGCGGAATGGGTCATAAGACCCGCGAAGAAAGCAAAAAAGGTCGTGGTCATTGGAGGCGGTCCCGCAGGAATGGAAGCCGCGGCGACCGCAGCAAAGGCCGGTCACAAGGTAAGCCTGCTTGAAAGAGAAGGCCGGCTGGGTGGGCTTTTTTACCTGGCGAGCGTACCGCCCAACAAAGGCGAAATCGGAAACTTTGTGGAATACCAGATCAAGCAATTGGAGAAATTCAAGGTCAAAGTCACTTTGAACGCCAATGTCACGTCTGAGTTGATCGATTCGGAAAAACCGGATGTGGTCATCAATGCGACGGGCGGCATCCCAGCCACTCCCGATATTCCCGGGATTGCCAAGCCGAATGTCGTCAATGCTTATGACGTTCTCGCGGGGAAGGTCTTTGTGGGCGCCAAGGCAGTCGTCATCGGGGGCGGTATGGTGGGCGCCGAAACGGCCAATCATTTGGCCAACCACGGGAAGTCGGTCACACTGGTTGAAATGCTGCCCGATATTGCCACGGAAATACAAAACATCAACAGGAGCGCCCTGCTGCAGGATTTGGAAAAAGGCAAGGTGAGGATCCTCGTCGAGACGACGGTCAAAGAGGTGTTGACGGATGGGGTTCTTGTGATTAAGGGCTGCGACACGGAATCGATCGGCGCCGACACGGTGGTTGCCGCTTCGGGCAGCAGACCCGATGGGGGTCTGGAAGCCAAGCTCGCCGGCAAACCCTACAAGGTCGTCTCGATCGGCGATGCCGTCAAAGTAGGAAAAGTCATCGATGCAATTGAAGCGGGCTTCCTTGCGGGAATGAGTGCATGAGCAACCCGAATACATCCCTGAAACGGGGATCATCAAATGACCGGGATGCGCCACGCGGTATTCGGTCCGGTTCCACCGGATAAAAAGGGAATTCCATTGACGCGTCTGTTCCCGACCATCTGTAACATCGTATCTTCCAAGCGAAAGGAGGCAAAAATGAGGGTAAGCACGGCAATGTCGGCGTTGGCGGTTGTCATCTGCATGGCTTGGTTCGGACATTCCGCGGTCGCAGATGTAACGATTCCATACAACGATTACAGCGGATCGCCAACCATCGGGCGCGGAAACGGAACTTCGACGGATCCGAACAATCCGGGCTACGGCGCCATGCGGATATTCATCGAAAAGGTGGTCGCCTACACGGACGAGCACGGACCGGATGCATTGCCCGCCGGACAGAAGGTCATCTTCCAGCGAGACCAGAGCACCAGGCGCACGGTGAATGCCCTTCGGGCCGGAATTCAGTTTGCAAACGCCAATGCCCAACCGCAGCCCGTCGCGTCGGATCCAAGCTGGGGCTTTATTTACAATTCGATGCCATTCGGGATCCATTTCCGGCAGATGCTCGGATTCCTCTACGATGCGAAGCTCGATGGATTCCGGGGGAACGGCATCGAACTGGCGCAAGCGACACTGGATAAAAGAGGGGGGACGCAAATCGTCTTTCCCGTTGTCGGAAGCACCATGCAGGGATCGGGCTATTTTCCGAAACCCATCGGCAAACCGGACTGCCACGCGGAAGACACGGATTGCCAAAACCAGGGCAATGGGATCGGACTGGGCGGTCTTTGCACGTCGGGCTGGAGAATTCGATATTTGGCTCCGCCACAGGATATCGTGAATCGCGCCTGCGATCTGCTGGTGAAAAGAGGCGCTATCCCCGCCAAGAATCTCAAGTTCTATCCGCCCGTCGGAGGCCAGTCCGTCCTGCTGCCCATGCAGCGGGTAACGATTCAGGGTTTCGAATACGTAACGCCGTTTGACGACCTTGCCGATTTCTTTCCGGTCAAGGATGCGACATCCGCCAATCCGAGGGGCAATCCCGATGCGGGCGATCTGGATTGCGCTCCCGCGCTGGATTTCCCCGTTCCGCCGGGCACCAAAGAAAACTGCACGCAAAACATCGGCCAGACCGGTGCACGATATGCCCACCATCCCGCCTGGCATCAGCCGTTCCTGCTGTCGTGGATGCATGTCGACAAGACCGCCTGGAACAAGCTGAACAACGCACAAAAATCTGCCGTACTGAGAGCAGCCAAAGACTCCGTGATCGCGTCCTATCAGGCGACCGAGTCGGTTCAGTGCAAAAAGCTCAAAGCCATGCTGGATTTCAATAAGGGCATCCATCAGCGAAACACGGACGGGACGCTGCGATTGATCGCCGGCAAGCCCGTCAGCGCCCAAATCACTTTGGCCCCTTGGCCGGAAGATGCATTGAAGGTTCTTCTCGAAGCCAGGGATGAATACCTGTCATCTCTCGAGGGACCGGACAATCCGGCCCAGAAGACCGACGCGCAGAAAGACTTTTCCGCCATATTGAACGCGGTCAATCAATATGCCGCGGGTATCGGCGCAACAAAATTCGATCCGGGAAGATTTCCCGCAAAGACAGGCCTGGTCGCGGGCGAGGATTGCGCACTGGCAAGGGACTAGCGACCGAAGAGCCGCGTTCGATCCGCTGCCCATGGCATTGCGATCACTTTTCGGGAGCGGCATGCTGTGGTTTGCCGCTCAGGAAATAGCATCAATCGCTGAGGGCCTTCGATCAGGTTCCATCGGGCCGTTACGGGAACGTCAAACCAAAGATCGCGTCCGTGTCAGAGGTGACTGCCCCGTGCGAACGTGAAGGGCGGCACCCACCCCTGCATATTGCGGTCGGCTTTTCATTGACATAACCCCCTGTGTGTTCCTATACTCCGAAAACGAAAAAGGAAGTTCTCGTTTGAGTCAACCCGGCCGGACGGGAAGCCGTCGAAAGCTTCGCGGCGCCGGCCCTGAACAGGAGTCAAGAGATCATGGATTCGCAATCGTTTCTGAAATCGCTGGCCGTTTTTTCCGACATGACGGACCCGGAGCTCGCCTTGCTCGCAGGCGATGCGCAGTGGGTCGACTTCGCCCCCTCTGCACCGATCCTCAGAAGAGGCGACATCAGCCGTTATCTGTGGATCGTTCATGAGGGGGAGGTCCGCTTCTCCTTTCCTCCGTCGGGAACGGCCGGGGAAGCGAGCGGGACCCTCGGCGGGGGAGAGATTTTCGGCGAGATGTCGGTGATGACGGGCGAACCGGCCGTTGCCGACATCTCGGCGCTGAGTGCCTGCCGGCTCCTTCGGATTCCCCGGGAGTCTTTCTCGCGCCTGATCGCCGGGAACCCGAAAACCCTCGCGAAATTCGCCCGGCTCATCACGGAGCAGATGCTTCGGGCCGCCCGGGCCGTCGCACAGGCCGACCTGCAGAGAAAGGCCCACTGCGAAAATCAGGACCCCTACGACCTGAATTTCTCCTCCGCCTCCGAAGCGATGAAAATCCTCGTCCTGAACAGCGGCAGCTCCTCCCTCAAGTATTCCCTCTACGACACCTCCCGGGACGCCGCGCTGATCGACGGGGAAATCGAAAAGATCGGATCCGGAGAGGCGGTCCACCGGATCAAAACCCTCCGGATCGACCGGAAGGAACCCGAAAAGAGCATCCTCACGATGGATGACGCCTTCAACGCGATGGTCCGCGTCATCACGGATCCATCGTTCGAGGCGCTTCAACGCCTGAACGATCTGCATGCCATCGGCCACCGCGTGGTTCACGGCGGCGGGAAATTTCCCAATGCCGTCTTCATCGATGAGGACGTCCTGGAATCCATCCGCTCCTTCTCCGGCCTGGCGCCCCTTCACAATCCGTTCAACCTGGCCGGCATCGAACGCATGCGGAAGCTCCTGCCGTCCGTCCCGCAGGTCGCCGTGTTCGACACGGCCTTTCACCAGACCATGCCCAGCCATGCCTACACCTACGCCCTGCCTCACGATTTGTGCAAAAAGGAGCAGGTCCGCCGCTACGGCTTCCACGGCACCAACCACGAATATGTCGCCCTGCGCGCCGCCACCTGGCTTCGGCGTCCCGCCGGCGAACTGAAAATCATCTCCTGCCATCTGGGAAACGGGGCTTCCGTCTGCGCCATCGACCACGGGCACAGCATCGACACCAGCATGGGAATGACGCCGCTGGAGGGCCTGATCATGGGAACGCGGCCGGGGGACGTGGATCCCGGGGCGCTGCTTCACCTGATGAAGACCGGCCCGCTCGACATCGAGCAGACGGACCGCATGCTGAACCGGGAGAGCGGGCTTCGGGGGATCAGCGGCGTGAGCAACGACATGCGCGAGATCCTGTCGGCTGCCGCGACGGGCGATGTCCGCTGCACCCGCGCCGTCAGCGCATTCTGCTACCGGATCAAAAAATACGTCGGCGCCTACATGGCCGCCCTGGGCGGACTGGACGTCCTGATCTTCACGGCGGGCATCGGCGAAAACTCTGCGGAAATCCGCGCCGGCGTCTGCCAGGGACTCGAATCCTTCGGAATCCAACTGTCCCACGAGCGCAATCGGGCCGCCACCCGGCAGGAGCAGGTTCAGGATGTCTCCCTGCCGGACGCGAAGGTCCGCGTCCTGGTCATTCCGGCCGACGAGGAGCGGATGATCGTAAGGAAGACGCTTCATGCCCTGGGCCGCGTCCGGACGCCGGAGGAGGCCCGCATGCTCCGGTCCAAGCCCGTACCCGTCAGCGTCTCGGCCCACCACGTCCATCTGAGCCAGGGCGATTTCGAGACGCTCTTCGGCAGGGGAAAGACCATGACGCCCAGATCGGAACTGAGCCAGCCGGGCCAGTTCGCCTGCGTGGAGACGGTCAACCTCATCGGACCGAAGGGCCGGGTCAACCGCGTCCGCATCCTCGGACCCGTCCGGAAGGAATCCCAGGTCGAGATCTCTCGCACGGAGGAGTTCCAGCTTGGAATCGATGCCCCGATTCGGGAGTCCGGCGACCTGGAGGGCACGCCGGGGATCGTCATCGAGGGCGATATCGGAACCGTCCGGCTCGAAAAAGGCGTGATCTGCGCCATGCGGCATATCCACATGAGCCCGGCAGACGCCCTCGGATTCGGCCTGCGGAACCGGGACGTGGTCCGGGTGCGCGTTCCGGGAGAGCGGGAGCTGATCTTCGGGGACGTCCTGGTCCGCGTGGACCCGAACTACCGGCTGGATATGCATCTGGACACCGATGAGGCCAACGCCGCGGAGATATCCGGCGGGGCCGAGGGCATCATCGAATCCATTCAGCACCGGCAGTACATGTAGC
>MTKZ01029999.1_pt1 | contig 54397 bp, 91 predicted proteins | sample 1042781 | NCBI WGS metagenome assembly MTKZ01 (sample SAMN06212207, study PRJNA360539) | anaerobic digester metagenome | biome: Wastewater treatment plant; material: sludge; isolation source: anaerobic digester fed with sludge from wastewater treatment plant | place: Denmark: WWTP Viborg ...
CCGGGACGTGTGGCTGGATGCCTGGAAGAATGTGGGCGTCTACAAAGGGCCAGACATCTACGAGCAGCGGGCTCAGGAGCTCTCTACCTACCGGGGTACCACCACCTTCCAGATCGACAAGGCGTCGGTCTACCTGGAGAACCTGGAAGGGTTGCACCTGGACCCGGCTCAGGCCCGGGAGCTTGGTGCCTTGCTGACCCTGGGCGGTTACTCGCCGCAGCAAATCTACGGCGGGCAGGCGGCAGCGGCCATCCAGCAACTGGCGCCCATGGCGCAGCTTGGACAGGCGGGTGCCTATGCCAGCGCCGTGGAGCGGTTCGCGGGCTACATCGGCGTGGCACCTGGCGCGGGGATGCAATCGCTGCTCACCATGCTGCCCACGGTGGCGCAGCCCGCGCAGCAGGCCCAGTGGATGCTCGCCGGCCAGATCGTGGGCGGGGTTGGGCAGCAGATCGGGCTGCCCACCGAGACGGTGATCGCCAAGGTGCAGGACTATGCCCAGGCGCTGGCCGCGGGCGTGCCCACGTGGCAGGTTCAGCGGGAAGTACAAAAGGAGTTCGGTGTCTCGACCCTGGCCCAGGTGGCGGGCTACACGCTTGGCTCCCCCATGGCCCAGATGATCGCCGGGGCAGTGACCACGGGCTCCGAGGCCCAGTCTCAAGCCGTGGCCAACATCGCATCCCAGTTCCGCCGCTACTGGCTCTACCAGGGCATGGGTGAGACGGAAATGGCCCAAAGGGCCGCGGCCCTGGAGCAGGCCCGGCGCGGCACGGCTGTCGAGCAGCCTGCCAGCCCTGCCGATCCCTTCCTGGCAGCCCTGGGCTACCAGACAGCTCCCCAGGCTCCCCCGGAAGCGATACCCGGTGAGCAGCCCGAGATCCAGGCTATCCGGGAGGCGGCTATGGCTGGTGTGGGCTACGAAGCCTTTGGCTACCTGCCTGGCAGCCCCCAGGCCCGGTACATGGGTGCGATCCAGCCCAAGGGCATCCAGGAGAGCGAGGCGTGGGCCTACGTGACTCAGTTCGCTGGTCCCGTGGCGCAGCAGTTGGGCCTGGACCAGTACCGGGCCAGCGCCGTGCAGCGGCGGTTCTACCGCATGTACCAGCGGGGCGTCAGTCCGGCGGCTATGAATCTTGTGGCCCAGGCCATGACGGGCCGGGGCGGCATCGAGATGGCCCTTGGAGCCCCTGCCGGCTTTGCCTTTGACGAGCGGTGGGCACAGATGCTGGATGCGGGCACCATGGACCCGACCCAGTACCTTCAGCTTCAGTCCCTTACGGGCCTGGGGATGGGCCAGCTTGGTTACAGCATGATGGCAGGCGGGTTCGGCATTGGTGCTGGCCTGGCCCAGGTCATGGGTATGTTCGGCATGGCCCCGGAGCCTGGTGCGCAGCCCCTGATTTTACCTTCGGGCTACGGCCTCAACGAGCAGGCGTTGCGGAGCCTGCAATGGGCGCAGCTTGGCCTCAGTAAGCGTCAGACCCAACTGGGATGGGAGCAGACCCAGGCATCCTACGAGTACCAGATGGGCCTTGGCGAGTGGGGCGTTCCCGGTGCTTCGGGATGGGGCGGTGGCCTCCTGGGTGCGGTGCAGTACCAGAAGGATCTCATCGACTTCACCCAGACCCTGCGGGGCATCACCCACGATCTCATCGGCCTTCAGCGCACGGCCACGCGTCACGGTTGGGAGTTCACCGAGCGCGGCATGGAGATGGGCTTTGTGCAGCAGATGGAGCGCCTGGGTTTGTCGCGGGAGTCTCAGGTGCGGCAGCAAGCCTTCCAGTGGCAGCAGTTCGGCTTCCAGTGGCAGCAGATGCAGACTACCCAGGCGTGGGCCTGGGAGGATATGGCCTGGGGCCGGACTGTAGCGGCATTCGAGTACGAGTACGCCATGGATGAGCTCACCCGGAACATCCGCCTGGCCACAGGCCGGGAGAAGCAGGGATTGCTCCGGCGTCGAGAGCACATGGAAGAACAGTTTGCCATGCAGGAGACGCGGCGGGGTGTCGAGGAAGAGCGCCTGGCCCAACGCCAGCGGTGGGAAGAAGAGCAGTTCCATCGCCAGCGCGCCCACTTCCAGGAGATGGCGCAGCTTGAGAAGAATAACTTCGAGATGCAGGAGCGCCACATCCGGGAGCGGTACCAACTGGAGAAGGAGCAGTTCGAACAGCAGAAGAAGGACCAGGAGGCCATTTGGTCCAAGGAGGACGAGAGGCGGGCAATGCAAGAGGCATGGGAGGACCGCTCCATGCAATACCAGCTTGAGGAACGTCAGCGGGCCGTCCAGTGGCAGGAGAAGGTCTTCGAGTTCCAGCGCCAACGCCACGATATGGAGCTTGAGGCCATCGGCTACCAGGAGCAGCAGCAGAAGCTCCAGGACGAGGTTGCCAAGGCCCAGGCCGACTACATGCAGATGCAGATCAAGGCCTACTCGCCCGGTGGCATCGTCTGGGAAGCCTTCAACGCCTTCCTGGAGTGGCTGTCGGGTCAGAAGACCGAGCAGCCGAGCATCGGGTATCAGGAGTCGGATGATCCCAATGTTCCTGTGGCCTACGATCCTGCACCGCCTGGAAAGTACGGCCTGGACGGCAAGGAATTGTACCTGGTGCTTGACGACGGCACGAAGTTCAACGCGCACATCGTGCAAACCGTGGACAAGCACCAGGCCAATCGTGCCCAATCAGGCGGATGGGGTCGAGCGTGGAACTAACGGCAGGTTCCAGAGGTCGCGCACCAACCTGCGATGAAGCTGTAGATGCACGCCATGGCCACGAACAGGATAAACCCGAGGATTATCCAAAACTCCGGCTTTTGCCAGGCTTTCATGGTTCCTCCTTTCCGGCGGAAAGTATAGCGAAAAGGAATGGAGTTGTCAAATGGCCTACACGCGAGAGCACTTGCTGGTAACTTACGGCACGAATAACAAGGTGGCCTTTCCGGTCAGGGTCGAGGGCTTCCGGGCTCCCACCACGTATCCGAAGCAGACGGGCCGCAATCTGGCCGGCGCCCTGCTCCAGGCCCATGCCCCGGCCAAGAGGGCCTTCATGGGCAGCCTGATCCTGGATGGGAGCCATTCCGGGCAAACCGTGGAGTACGATTCCGTGACCTACAACATCGGGCAGGCGAGCCACCTGCTGGCCATGTATTCCGCGACCAACATGCAGGTGAAGCGCCATGGCGATTCGGCCTTCTGGAACGCGGCTGTGATTGGCGACTTTGACCCGGAGCTCCTGACGCCCACGGCCAGCGTCCAGACGGCCCTGGTGCAGATCGTGGAGAAGTGATGAGGACCATTGACGCTGGTGTGGCTGCCGCCTACCTGTCGGCTGAACAGACGCCCCAGAGCCGCATCACGGTGCGGAAGAACCGCCTGGGCTTTGCCCCGTTGGTGTGGAACACCGAGGCCCTGGGGGGTTACGTGGACGACGAGGGCAAGGGGCTATCTGTCTGGGGCGATGCCTGTGCCAACGGGGAATGGCTGGTTCGCCTGGTGAACGCTGCTGCCTGGGGCGACAGTCCGGCCTTCTACCTTTCGGCCACGAACACGCCGGGCACACCTGCCTCTTGGGAGTACGTCTCCTTCCCTGTGGCGGCGAGCCTGGCGCCCTGGTGCCGCATCGGGTTGTGGCCCCATGACAGCACGACGTACCAGGCGTGGTACGTCCTGAATACGGGGAGCCTTCACGTCCGTTCCTTCACCTACGACCAGGGCGCCTGGACCTGGGGTTCCGCTACTCCTGGATATGCCCTGGGCTCCCTGCCCGACGCCTGTGCGGTACATCCCATCGGCCCTTACAAGGCCCTGCTGGTGGGCTACGACGACCCGCTCTTGTGGGTGCGGTACGTCTACTACAGCGGCTCCATCTGGACCATAGGGAACAAGCGGATCATCTGGAATGCCGGCTCCCTGAATGTCGTCCAGTTCTCCGATGCCGAGGTCCTGGACGATGGGACCGTGGTCCTGGCCCTGACCCTGGCGAACCACGGGGCAGCCTACGCCGTGCGCTACAACCCGGTTACGGATGCCTACTCCATGCCTACGTTGATCCTGGGCGGCGGGCCGGACGATCTCGGGTATCGGGTGTACGTCTCTGGCTTGAGCAAGTACGCCGGCCGTCTGTGGGCCGTCACCTGGCGCAGTGTGGAGGGCAGCGACGATCATCCCTACGCCCACCACGTGGCTCTGGCCTCTTCTGCGGACGGCCTGCACTGGCGCGATGAGCCGGACCTGGTGGGGCTGCATCCCTGCCGGGGCAAGCTCCTGGTTTCCGGCGGAAAGTGTTACGTCGCGGGCAACGCCCTGGTCTACGAGGGCGACACGCCCCGCAAACTGGGCTACGACAATCCTGCCCTGCGGCGACAATACCTGGACACGGCTACGGCCTGGGGCTTGTCTGCGCCGGGGGCGGGCAGCGCCACTACCCTGGGGGTGCAAGGCATGGCCGATGAACTGGCGTCGCCCCTTGACCCCGAGGCCGAAGTCGTCTTGGAAGTGGGGCATGGGGACGTTTTCAGCACCCTCTTCACCGGCATCCTGGCCGAGCCTGCCCGGGAGCTCGCCTATGCCCTGCACCGCTACGAGCTCACGGCCCGCGGCCCCCTCTACCATCTGGCGGGGGACGGGGCCTACCAGCCGCCCGTGGCCCGGTCCTATGAGAGCGCCGAGGGCTACCATACCGAGTTCAACACCGACCTGGGAACGCCCCTGCTGTCCCTCCGGCGGGAAAGCGGCAACTGGGCCACGGAGAGGGTGAGGGACCTGGGCCGCCACGTCCTTCGGGGGGAGCGGGGCATCGCCCTCTTGCCCCGCACGGTCAGCACCCAGTACCTCACCCTCAAGACGCGGTTCAAGGCGGGCACGGCCATTCAGGGCATCTTCCTGGTCTTCTGGCACGCCGACGAGAAGAACTACTGGCGGGCCGGCTTGCTGAACAGCACCACCCTTGCCATCCAGCGGGTGGTGGACGGCACCCCTGTTACCAGGGCGCACACCAGCGTCAACGCCGGGGTCAACGCCTGGTACTCCCTCTACCTCATGGCCGGGCCGGGCTCCATTCGTCTCTGCTTCCAGAACGCGGCAACGAACGACTTTGTGCCGTCCACGGCCGACTTCACCTACAACATCCAGGAAGGCGAGCCTGCCATCCCCATCCCCTACCACGTGGGCCTGGAAGTCGTGGAGTACCAGGGGGTTGCCGGGGCCAGCTACAGCGGCACGGTGACCAAGGCTTTCAAGAAGCAGGTACAGGACGACAGCAAGAACTGGGGACCTGACGTCCTGGGCCAGTACGTCTACCTGCCCGAGACGGCAGAGCAGTGGCGGCGCATCGTGGAGTACCGGGTGGTGGTGGAAGAGGATACGGGAGACTACATTGCCCTGACCGTAGACAGGGAATTCGGGCCTATCCCTGCCGTGGGGGACCCCTATCGCGTGTATCCCCTTGACGGGCATCCCTGCGCCCTCTTCCGGGACTTTACCATGGTTTCCTTTGGCGAGGCGTGGACTGCCGACCTGATAGCGACGAACATCCTGGAGCGGGCGGGTGTGAGCCGCACGAATGTCTACAGCGGCACCCTGCCCGGCGTGGGGAGCGCCGAGATTCACGGCGACCTGGATGTACTCGTGCAGGCCACGACAAGCCGCCCGCGGATGGTCTTCCACGCTTCTGTCCCGGATGAGGGCCGGTATCACGGCTACAGGCTGACGGTTGGCGCGAGTTCCATCACCCTGGAGCAGCACTTCAATACCGCCTACGAGCAGGTGTGCCAGATCCCGGCCATGCTCACCCTTTCCGGCGTGGCGGGGCACATCTTCAGGATCGTGGTCCGGCGCAACCTGCTCCTGGTCTACTGCGACGGGCACCCCTTTGCGGCCTACACGGAGCTCGCGGGCACCGGCCGGGGCTACTGCTGGCGAACCACGGCGGACACCTATCACCTGTCCGAGTTCCCGCGGCTCATGGACTCCTTCATCTGGGATGCGGAGCAGGCCAACAGCGCCCTGGGCAGGCTCCTTCAGGGGTTGCGGGCCAAGCTGGTGGAGCGGGCGGATGGCAGTGTGAGCCTGTCCCGCTACGACGGTCACGACGACCTGGGCACCTGGTTCACGACGGTCATCCGCCAGGTGTCGCGCAGCGGTCCCACACCGACGCTCCTGACCCTGGACGGCGCCGAGTATCGGGTTCACTACCTGGAGCCTGATGGGCGGCCCATCCGCGCCCGGAGAGCCGACAACCCGGCCCTGGAAACGGAAGAGGAACTGGTGGTGGAGGCCCGGCGCCTGGCCCGCTTTGCCCGGGAGCAGTCCAATCTCTTCCAGGTGGATCTCCACGTCCCGGACCCCCGGGCGGAGATAGAGGACAAGGTCACAGTGGACGGCAAGGACTGGATCATACAGCAGGCCACCATGACCTTTGCCCACGCCCAGTTTGGCATGGAGGTTATCCTTCGCCAGCTTCTGGCGGAGCCCACGCCTGGGGCCTGGGGCACGAGCAAGTATGGGGAGAGCTACTATGGCTGAGGCAACAAAGGTGGCGGCAGGGCAGTGGACATCCGCGGCTCATCTCAACGCCATCATCGACGACCTGAAGACCCACGACCACAGCGGGTACAACAAGGTGAACCACGGCGATCTTTCCGACGGAAAGATCGGCAATGGTTTGACCCACGCCGAGATCGACAAGCACATCACCGGGCCTACGGGTGTGGTGTCCGACGCTGTGGGTGGTGCAGAGGGGGTACATGGCCTACCCGCGGGTGTCATGGTGGCGGGTACCAATCGGGCAAGCACCCTCATCTTCGTCACGACGGAGCTTGTCACCGACCAGTTCAGCAGCCCGGACAACTACAAAGATGTGACCTTTGGCGTGACCTTCGACTCCGCCCCGGCCGTGTTCGTCCAGGGCACCAGCGCCAACACGTCCCGGACTTCGGTGCAGAACGTGACCACTTCGGGCTGCCGGGTCTTGTTGGGCAACGTCAACGACTCGCAGCAGAGCATGTACTTTCGCCTGCTGATCGTGGGGGTCAAGACGAGCTAATGGCACGGTTGTTAAGCAGCTACGTCCAGAACGGCGATGTCATCACTGCCGACCAGGTAGACCGCCTGGTGCAGGACTTGTGGCGCATCCATCAGCACAACCAGGCCCATGGCGACGGGGGACAGATCAGCCACGGGAACCTGGTGGACAACCTGGACGAGCACAAGGTCATCGACACGCACATTGGCATCGACGCTGTGGGCGGCAGCCAAGGGGTACACGGTCTGCCCGCGGGCCGCTACGTCTTGGGCGTGGGGCCTGAGCAGTTCGAGATCCGGTGGGGCATAGCCGTCACCGATAGGTGGGATGAGGACACCTACGAGCAGCGGGGCAAGGCGAACTTTGGCTACCCGCGCTTCGTGGAGCCGCCTTACGCAGCCCTGATCCAGCCCTTCAACTGCGCTGCGGCCATCACCACCTGGTACAAGGCCACAGAGAACAGTGTATCCTTCAAGGTCTTCATACCCTACGTGCAGATGAAGACCAGTGTATGGGCGTACTGGCTGGTCATGGGGAGGACGGTATGAGACAGACCGCCATTGTCAAGCACGTAGGCCCGGGCGGGGCCAGCATCGAGATCGGCGGAACCATCATTCACTCCGCCCTTCTGGCCAACACCGTTCCCGCCCAGGACCTTCACCCCGGGGACCTGGTGAGCATCCAGTGGGTGGACGGCAAGCCCCACGTGGTGGCCGTCCTCACCTGGCGTGGGGAGTACCACGCTGTACCGGATGAGGTGGCTCCGCAGATCGTATCCTACGAAGAGGGTGGGCCGGGCAGCACGGTTCACGGCGAGCTCTTTGGCCTGGAAGAGGACGACCACGATCAGTATGTCCACGTTGGGCTATCGCGGGTCATCACCGCGCAGCACACCATCGCGCCAGATTCGGAGATGGCACCCCTTGCCCTTGGCGAGTTTGCCCAGGGCCAGACGGTGATCGGGCTCCGGGCCGACCAACTGAACAAGAGCGTTGTGGCGGGGGACGGCCTGGTGGGCGGTGGCCTTCTCACCCAGGATGCGACCCTGGCCCTCAACACGCCGGGCACCCTTGGCGTTGGCAGCCTGAACCTGGCAGCGGGCAATCACACCCACGCCGTAGACCACGCCTCCAACGTCCAGGACGGTGCCACCAAGCTCCTGTCCAGCAACGCGGGCCTGCTGGTCCTGAAGAAGTTGGGCGTGAGCGGTACACCTGCTGACGGGTATCTCGCCAAGATCGGCGGCTCCATGGAGCTCGAAGGGAACCTGGTCTTCACGGGCGCGACCAGGGAGATTAAGACGAGCACGGGCGACCTGTACCTGGCCCCCGCGGGCAAGATCCAATCGGCCAAGGACTTGACCTTTACCGGCCACAACCGCGTGTCGGAGGCATACGTCAGCGGGGCCTTCGGCGCGGGCTATGCCATCGGGCATACGGCCGCCGCGGGCAGCTACCTGGAGGTGGACAACGTCACGGTCCGTGGGTCCCTGCGCACTCACATCTTCCAGTACGACGTGGTGCGGGCCACCAACGGTTATCTGTACATCGCCGACGCCACGGAGATCACCCATCCGGCGGAGGGCAGTTACATCTTCGTCAAGCATCCCGTCTTCCAGACCGGGGACCTGCTCTGGTACAAGGACTTTGACCTGGGTTCGAGCCAGTTGATCTCCCAGGTGAAGCTGACCGTCGCCGGCGAGAACACGCAGGTGGTCAAGAACGGCCAGGCGGTCTACCGCTACAGGGTGACGGTCAACGCCGGCAGCCTGGCGGACCTGGACGCCGGGGGAACGGTGGTGCGCGTGGGCGGCTCCGCCCAGGACCGGCAGGGGGCGGTGTACATCGACGCCGCCAGCCAGTTCTCGCCCTTTCTGGACGTGTATGCCGGGGTGACGAGTTGGGCTGACTTCCACAGCCCGAGCAAGGTCAAAGCCCGCTTCGGGCGTTTGGACGGCATCACCAGCGGCACGGACGAGTACGGCCTGCTGGCCGGGGGCGGCATCGCCGACACGGACAGGTACCTGCGCCTGTCCAACGTAATGGCCCGCATCAACAACATCCCGGTGATGGTCTACAAGGGTGGCAACGCCGTCATCGTCCTGGACCCCGACGTGCCCTACCTGGGAGTCGGGGCCGTGGCGCCGAGCACGTGGCTTGGTGCCCCGGGCTTCTGGACCGGCTTGCACGATGGTCAGTACAAGACCTATGTAGGCGACAATGACGGCTCCCGGCTCCAGTGGGACGGTCTGGACCTGAGCATCTATGACAAGAACAACAGCCCGGTTCTCGTGTCCGGTCAAAGCGGGAACTGGCTGTCCGCCCTCATGGTCAGCGAGAGCCTGGGGCAGTTCCTTTTCTCGCAAGCTAATGGCCTCTTGCTGCTTGGTCCTCACGCGGCAATCACTCCTACGAGCTGGACAAGCACCGGGGGGCAGATTGCTACGATTAGCGGGGCGTTCCACCAGGAGCAGGGTGCGTGGTCTGGGACCCGGGGGCTGGTGATCGAGCGGGGCACGACCAACTACTGCATCAACCCGTCAGCGGAGGTCGATGCAACTGGATGGGGCACAGATGTTAGTGGCTCGATCTCGCGGGTGACAACGGACCATTTCTTCGGGTTGGCCTCTTTCCGCATCGTCCTTGACGGTGACACTGAGGACTCACAGGCCAACACCACCACGGAGGCGGGAACATTCGGCCAGGGCGATCCTGTGACGGGCTCGCTCTATCTGAAGGGCAATTTGGGCCACACAGTCCAGATCCGGCTCTACGAGCGGGCAGCAAATGAATCGCACCTGGCAACAATCGTCGCGCAAGTCGTGACGATGACCGGCAACTGGCAGCGCGTGGTGGTGAGCGGCACCTGTAGCAATGCCGCGTGTTCTCGCGTGCGGCTGGTGGTACGCGAGAACAACACAGACGAGACGGTGCTGGTAGACGGCGTACAGATCGAGAAACAGGCCGCGCCGACATCGTACTGCGACGGCGACCGTGATTGGTGCTCCTGGTCCGGCAGCACCAGCACCAGGGCGGCAACGGCGGTCAATCTGTCGGATCACCTGGGCATCCGGGCTGGCTTGCAGGCATACACCATCCGCACCGTGTTCCAGACGCCATATGCCAGCGATGCGACCTGGCCGTCCGCAACGGCCTGCTATATCTGGGACATGCGGGGCGCTGACGACAACAACCGCGTGGCGCTGTGGTACTCGCCCGACGTGGACGCATTTGACCTGTACGTGAACGGCGCGGTGCGGGTCACGACCGACGCGCAGGCGTTCACGGCTGGCGATTGGCTGGACGTGGTGTGCTGCATCGACTACGCATCCGACGTGTACACCGTCTACGTCAACGCGGTTGGGACATCGGCCAGTGTCGCGCTCTCGGCGGCGAACCTGTCCGGCGGGGAGTGGTACCTCGGCGCGAACTATGTGGGCACGGTTACGGCCAATATCACGGTCGCTGAGTATGCCGTGTTTGGCTCTATCCTGACCGCTGACCAGGTGGCGGCCATGCACGCGCAGGGCAAGCCGCTTGTGGATGCAGGCTCTACACAATCCCCCGGTCTGTACATTCTGGATGGGCGATTCGCCATTGCTTCCGGCACGTCCGGCACCCGCCTGGTGCTTAACAATACCAGTCTGGCCATTGGCGACGGCGTGGGCTACAAGAGTGGCGCCGGGGTGTGGACCGGGATAGACACAGACGGTGCTGCCAAGCTGTTCGTCGGCTCCAGTTCTGGCGCACACATGGACTATGACGGCACATCTCTCTATTTGCGCGCCAGTTCCAGCACCTATCTCAAGGCGGACGGCAGTCTTCTGGAATTCTACAGCAGCGGGTATCGCCGCCTTCTTATCAACAGTTCGGGCAGTGTGGTTGTGGGTCGATCTGACGCGGAAAGAGTGCTCATTTCTGCCCATGGTGTGAGTCTCTATTCCGGCGGCAACCGCACAGGCTGGTGGCAGACCGACGGCGACCTGTTCCTGGGCTCGAACGTCGAGAACCCTGCCACTACCCACGCCTGCTTCTTCGCCGCCTCCCAGTGGTATANNTATATCAAGTGGGAACGCGGCAACAACCTGCTCCGCATCGTCACGGGCAACACGACGGATGCCAGCTACAAGCCCATCGTCTTCGAGCAATACAAGAGCGGCCCGGTAAGCCAGATTCCCCTGTACATCTCGGGCAGCCGGCGGACGGTCGGTGTCTTTTCCACGAACCCACAGGCTGCAACGCTGTACGTCAGCAACCCGGGCGACGTGAACCCGGCGCTGTGGGTCAATCAGTGCTCCGGCTGCGGCGCTGCCATTCGCATCCAGACCACCGGGGAATACGACAAAATCCTGGCCTTCAACTTCAACTGCGACACGTACTCGGGTGCGGGCTATCGGGCGCTGCGCGTGTGGGTAGAGGGCATAGGGTCCAGGTGGCTCAGACTGTACGATTCAACATAGGGGGTGAGATATGCTAACACAACCACAAGAGCAGTTCATCGCCAACATGCGGCGCAACGCAGAGCAGTTGGCCCAGGCCGTACTGACCGCGAGTGACATAGTCGCTGTCTTCGAGGACAGGGGCTACGGCGAGATTGGAACGGTAACGGACGAAGACCTGCTGCCCTTCGATCTGACCCTGGCCGACGTGGGGGCCTACATCAACGCCCTGCGGCAACTGCTGAACTGGCGCGATGGCCGGGCCGTGACCCAGGGGGAGCATGGAGCGGCGGTCAACAAGGCCCGTCAACTCACTTTCTAGGAGGCAACGATGAAACTGAATCTGACGGTATGGCAGCGGGTGGCTGCGCAGCAGCTCGTGGGCAACATCCACGGCACTTTGGCCCGGCTGCGGACGGGAGAGAAGATCCTTCAGGCCCTGGAAAAGGCGGGGGAGGTACCTGAAGGAGCGAGTCTCACCAGTGAAGAGCGAGTCGAAGTCAAGATTGGCGACCGTGAAGCCCAACGGCTCTTGAAGGAGCTTGTGGGCGGCTTTGACGGCTGGCCGATGGCCTTTATGTCCCAGGTAGAGGACCTGTACCACCAGATCGGCCTGCCGCTTCCTGGAGACGAAGACGATGGCGGGGAAGTGTCCTGAGAGCCTGGAGGCCCAGTTCATCGAGGACTGTGCCCGGCTCACAACGGCTGCCCTGACTGAGAAGTACGGCAAGAGCGCGACTACTATCAGGGATTGGCGCCTGAACCTGTATCGCCGGGGCAAGCTCCTGTGGTGGCCCGGCATCCAGGTTCACGAGGACAACGAGTACGACGACTACCTGGAAATCCAGGGCGATGTCATGGTGGTGGGAGACCTGGAGATTCCCTTTCACGACGCGGAGCTCCTGGGCTACATGGTGGCCGTGGCCATGAAGTTTGGCGTCAAGCAACTGGTGGTAGCCGGGGACTTCTTGGCCTTTGACGAGTTCAGCAACTGGCCATCTGAAGAGGGGGACACGAAGCGCACTCTGGCGGATACCCTGTGGTCCGGGGGCGACGTGCTCAAGTCCCTGTTTGAGTGGTTTGGCGAGATCAGCATCATCAAGGGCAACCACGAGCAGCGGGGCACACGCCGCAAGGAGCTCGCGCTGTTCCAGCTTATGGAGCAAACCTGGAGCGAGCTCGGCAGCCTGAACATCAGCTACTACAAGTGGTGTCGGGCAGTTTCCGGCGGAAAGACGTTCCGCATTGAGCACCCTGGCAACTACTCCCGCGTTCCCGGGGCCGTGGTCCGGGACCGGGCGGAGATCGAGCAGGAGAGCACCCTTGGTGCTCACACCCACCACTGTAGCTGGTCTGTGACCAAGGACGGTCGCTTTGAGGCCGTGGACCTGGGGCACTGTACGCGCCCCGAGCAACGCTGGTACAAGACTGTGAACGGAACGACCCGGCACCCCAAGTGGGTGGCCGGCTTCTGGATGATCCGCAAGGGGTACCTGTACGGTTTCCCCAAGGACTTCACGGACTGGCACTTTTGGTTGGAGGAAAGATGATCAAGGTATACGACTCAAGCGGTAACTGGCGCGATTTGCCCTGGTTGCATAGTGTGTACGGCGACTTTGAGATCGAAGAGGGTGCCGAATTCAAGGTAACGGCACTCCGGGAGCGATACGACGACTCGACCATGGTGGTCACGGTCAAGGATGCTGATGGCAAGCCCATGCAGGGCGTTCGAGTGGCGTGGTACTGGCCGGATGCGCCCGTGGACTTTATGGCCGGTGGTCTCGGGCGCTGTGAGTTTGTCGAGACCAAAGAGGATGGCACGGCTGGCTTCCCCATGGGCGGAGGTGCCTACTACAGACCCTGGGATGGTCAGGTGGGACCCCATGCCGTGTGGGTTTACGGCGCCGACTCCGACATCGTCAAGAACCTGGGGATGCTCTGGGGCACCAATCACTTCCACTTCAACGTGGAGTTCACCTTCAAGCCCGGCACTCCCGAGCCGCCTGCTCCGCCTCCAGTGGAGCCACCCCCGGTGGATGGTGTTGCCTACATCCGGGAGCTTCTGGCTCAGGCCGTGGCTCTCATCAAAGAGGCCGACGCGAGGCTGGCAAAATGGCAAAGCTAACGCTCCACCTTCAAGGGGTGCCTGGGTGGGTGTCCACCTTTCTGGCGCGGAGCGGGGCCAAATACATCAAGGGTGTGAATGTCTTTCCCAACATCCCGGGGGTGCGTACCATCGGGCGTGTGTGGGTGGCCGAAGCCGAGGCGGACGCCTGGATCGCCATGGGTAAGGCCGGGGCCATCCACTTCTTCAACCGCTGCCTGCCCGTGTTCCAGGCCAACCCCCACGTGTGGGCCTGGGAGGGACCCAACGAGCCTGCCATCTGGACGGCTCCTGTGCGCGATGGGTTTGCCGCCTTCTACCAGGAGCTCACCAGGCTCATGCACGATGCGGGTCTGCGGCTCATGGTCGGCCAGATCAACACCGGCTGGCCCATCGAGCCCGAGAAGGACGGTGGCAAGCAGGTCCGCGCCATCGGCAATGCCATCAAGGGCGCTGACGCCTGGAGCCTTCACGAGTACAGCTACCCCAACCTATGGGATCATCTGGACGATGACGGGACGGGCTGGCTCACGCTGCGCTACCGCAAAGTGCTCCGGTGGCTACAGGATGCGGGGTACACCGAGGTCCCGCCCCTGTTCATCACCGAATGCGGCATAGACCAGCAGCACCCCAATGGCGTGAACTATGGGCACTTTGGCTGGAGGACCTTGCTAAAGGGCAACGAGGATGCCTACCTGGAACAGCTCCTTTGGTATGAAAGAGAGCTGCGCAAGGACCCCATCGTGCAAGCGGCTACCATCTTTACCGTGGGTGCCGGGGACTGGGGCGACTTTGAGGTTCCTGAGTCTCTGGCCATGAAGCTGGCCGACAGGTTGGCCAACATGCCCGATCCGCCCACGGGCGAGAGGGCCAAGGGCTTCTACGTCTCCCAGTACCAGGGCACGGTCAACTGGGACCTGCTGCAAAGGGAGGACTACAGCTTCGTTCACGTGCGGGCCACGTCGGGCCACAAACCCGACTTCAGCCTGGCTCTGCACAAGGACCCCACCTTCGAGGACAACTGGGAGCAGGCGGGCCGGTGTGGCTTTCTGCGTTCCGTCTGGCACTACTTTGTCCAGGACCTGGATGGCCAGGCAGGCTTCTTCCGGGACGTGGTGGGCAGCAGGCAGCCCGAGCTTGGCTACTACCTGGACCTGGAGGACGGCGACATCACCGCCGAGCGTCCTACCCGCTTCCTGGAACATGCCGACCGCTACTTTGGGCAGCCCGTGGGAATCTACACGTCCGCGGGCTGGATGGACGCCAGGGGTACTCCATCCTGGACCCAGGGCCGCAAGCTGTGGGTGGCCAACTGGACGACCAGGCCGGAGCCCTACCTGCCCAAGGCCTGGAAGGACTGGGAGTTCTGGCAATACATCTGCACGTCCGGCGTGCCCGGCTTTCCCAAGCGGGTATGCCTGGACAGATTCAACGGCACGGCCGAGGAACTGCGAGCTCGCTATCCCAAGGGGAAGGATCGGCCTGCCGTCGTGGAGATCCGGGGCTTGCTGCAGGATGCCGTGGCCAAGTTGGACAGCGTAGTGCTGCCTGGCGATAGGCCCAAGCCCCAGGATCACGTTCCCCCGTGGGTGCCCGGTAAGGTGTCGGGCCGCACGGTTACAAATAGAGGGGTACACCTGCTGCCATTCGGCTTTCACGATGCCTGGATGGCGGACAAGGACTACTGGATCAAGCTCCTGGTCGATATGGGCATGAGTTGGGTCGTGGCCTTGTCCGAGAGCGATGCCCTGCGCATCAGCGGGGCGGCCGAGGCGCTGCTGGAAGCGGGTGTCATCCCCATTGTCAGGTTTGCCTACCAGTTCCCGGGAGTCTGGACCCATGAGGGGGAAGTGGGCAAACTGGCGGAGATATACGCCCGCTACGGGGCGCCCCTCATCGTTCAGTTTGCCAACGAGCCCTTTGACAGCAGAGAGTGGAAAAACGACAAAGTTCCCGGGGAGGATGAGGCATGGGCCATCATCCGGGATCGGTGGAATGATGCCGCGAGAAAGATCGTGGCGCATGGAGGCTACGCCGGATTCCCGGATGGGCCGTGTTACGGCCGCAATCCCTTTGAGGTCATAGGCGACCCGGACCATCTGTGGGCAGACGGCAAGGCCGTCTACCTGGGCCATCATTACGGCAAGGGACGTCCGGTGGACTATCCCTATGATCCCGTCTCCCAGGAAGGTGTACCCCTAACCTGGGAGGAATACCTGGAGCTCCTGGACGATTACCGGGATCACCCCGACTGGAATGAGGGTCCTGCCGTCCTGGAACAGATGAACTCTCAACGCAAGGCGTGGGCCAAGAAGGGCTTGACTCCCATCGACGATGACACGTGCTTCCTGGGATGGGAGAAGGTGCTGCACTGGTCCAAGGAGACCTTTGGCTTTCCGGTCTACATGGCCATGACAGAGGGGGGATGGGTGCCCCGCGATAGGGCCGGCTCAGGGCCGGTGGACATCCGCTGGCCCATGACCACACCCAGGATGGTGGCCAGGAAGACCGTGGAGATGTACGAGTACGGCAGCCCGCTCTTTGCCATCTGCCCCTGGTTGCTGGCGGATCGGAGCATGGGTGGTGGAGACGGTTGGGCCTTTGATGCGTGGGTCGGATGGGCCTACAGTGATCGGTACGGGCTGGAAAAGCCCGTCGTGCAAGCTCTGAAAGGGAGGTAGAAATGCAAGCGATTGGCATTCTGGCGCTCGCCTTCATCGGTGAGGCCATCGTTGAGTATCTGCTGAAGGATCACCTGGGCCTGGTCCTGAAGGAAGAGAAGGTTCAGGACCTGGTGTCCAAGTACGCAGCGGCCGTCGTGGGGGTGGCCCTGTGCTTCCTCTATGAGGTTGACGTGCTGCTGTTGGTAGGCCTGAAGCCCGTGTGGGTGGCCGGTGGCTACATCGTCACCGGGCTGTTGATCGGCCGTGGCGCTAACTTCGTTCACGACTTTGTCAAGACCTACCTGACGAGTTAGCTCTCCCCCCCCTCCCCCTGCCCGCTCCCGGTCTGCCTCCGCCGGGGGCGGGCTACTTTTTCCGGGCGGAAAAACAAACAGCCCCCTGATCCGTAGACCAGGGGGCTGCTATCTCAAGGCAAGGCTACGCTGCCTCTAGTTCGTGCCCGTTCTGGCTGACTTCGTAGACCCACTCGATGTAGCGGCCCAGGTCGTGGGGCTTCAGGTCTCCGAACTGCTCCTTCAGCCGCCCCAGAGTGTCATCCTTGCTCCAGCCCAGGTTCTGCTGTGTCCAGGCGATGAGGTCAGAACTGTTGGTGATGGCCGCCTTCATTACCTGGAGCCCAACCTTGGCGTCGGCAAACTGGAGCCCGCTGCCGTTGTTCCCGTTCAGGCGCAGGGCCGAAACCTTGGCGAAGTTGGGGTTGCGAATCTGGGTGCCGATGGGCAGTGGGTTGCCCTCTGCCGGCCCGGACGTCTTGGTCACTACCGCCCAGAAGTTGTCCGGCTTCAGCGGTGTGCCCGGTTTCAGGTCGTCCTTGCGCATCTCCAGGGCCAGGTCCACCACAAAGCGCAGGCCCTTCTCCACATCGGCTATGTCATAGCCGTAGTCGATGACCTTCTTGGTGTTGGCCTCTTGCTCGTACCTTGGCTTGGCCCGGGCCGTAATGACCACGTCGATGGGTGTCCGAAACACCCTGGCGTAAAACTTCTTCAAGGGCTTCTTGGCCGGACCCCAGGAACTGAAGGTGGCGTTGCCGCTCCTGGTGGCACCCAACGTCTCTGCCACTTCCTGCTGCTCGAACCAGATACCGCTGAAGCTGTCTACCCCCAGGGCCACGCGATGACCCTGGGAATGCAGGTCCTCAACGTAGTCGAGCAGTTCGAGCAGGTCGAAGGGGTTTACGGAGTAGAGGACTTCAAACTGGTAGCCATCCTTGGCGTAATACTGGGTGCGGCCTTCGGTGTCCAGGATGAACACCTGGCCCGGTGGGTCCTGTGCCGCCATGTACTGGCACAGCGACATCATGAATTCAGTCTTGCCCGTACCCTCCATGCCGTAGACCAACACCTTGGAGCCACGGCTGGCGATAACGGGCGCTCCCAATCCTGCCGGTTTCTTTGCCATCTCTCCCTTCCCTCAACAACATCAGTATCGAGAACATTCTATCATATTTGAGAACGGTTGTCAAGCCCAATCTTGCTCTTCTTCTACATCCCACGACAGGGCGTCGCCGTTCTCAGGCAACTGCCTTATCAGCATCTGGTTCTGGCGCAGCAGGTTCTGGTCCAACCGGCCTTGGGCCGCAAGCTGGTTCTGGAGCACCTTTGTCTGCTGCTCCAGGTAGACCATGTTCTCTTTCAGGTTCGCCACGAAACGGCGTTGCTCTGCCTGGGCCTGCCGGTCCAGGATGAGCAACGCAGCCCCAAGCCCCAGGCCCGCTAGGGCCAGGGCGCCGATCACCGACAGGATGACAATAGCAATGGTCTCGCCTCTCCGGGCCATGGTGAACAGCGAGATCACGATGAACAGGACCAGGCCAATCTTCACGCACAGGGCATAGAAGCCCCATTCTGTTATCCTTCGCTCTTCGTTCATCAGTCCCATCTGCCTCCGTTTTCCTCCAGCCAGCCAAGGGCCGTCTGGAGTTCTCGGGCAAACTCTCGGTGCCGCTCGTGGCTGACCCTCCGCAGCCCCATGTGTTCCCTGGCCTGGGCCATGGACACGTTTTCGGGGCCGTAGTACAGGTAGGTTGCCACCTTGGTGGGCTCGATCTCCACCGGCCTGCGGCCCTTGTAGCTGTTGACCACGGCCGGGATGTCCTCGGGCTCTACCACGGGCTCGGGCACCTCCACCACCCTGGGCAGCCGCTCCAGGTCCTGGGGCCTCACCAGGGCGAATTGCAGGCGCTCGGTGATGGGTCCTGCCACGTGGACAAAGTCCCCCTTGCCCGTGAGCTTGTGGGCCTCGATGCCCGCGTGGCCCGTAAGCCAGGCGCTCACCTGGGCGTTGGCTACCTGCCCCACCCATCGGTTGTTCACCTGGGAGAGGATACCCGGCAGGGTCCCCTCCTTGGGGTCCTGGGTGGCCAGCACCAGGCTGACGTTGTACTCCCGGCCCCGCTTGGCGATGTACCTGACCACGGCCATGGCCTGCTCGTCCAGCGTCTCTTCCGCCTCGTCGATGGCCACCACCAGCCTGGGAGCGTCCTTCTGGTCCTCACCGATGCGCCGGGCCAGTTCCTGCCCTGCCCACACCAGGGGCTGCAAGTCGTCGTGGCCGATGGGCGCTGCCAGGTGGGCGCAGTTGGCCAGGTCCGTGAACTTCTTGTTGGGGTCCACGATGATGGCCTTCAGGTCGTCGGGCGAGCAGGCGGAGAAGAGGGCGGTCAGGATGCCCTTGGTGGCCTCGCTCTTGCCAGACCCCGTGGTGCCGAACACGCCGGAGTGGGGCGGGTCGAAGCCAAAGTCGATCTGGCGCCGGGACTCGCTCAGGCCCACCCCCAGACCCTCAAGGTCACTCCGGGTCACGTCCTTCCACTGATGCTCGGGAAGCTGGAACTGGTAGGTCACCAGGCCCGGGTCGTCCTTGGAGCGTTGGGCGATGACCGCCGGCACGCGGCACGCCAGGGCGATGGGCTCCGCCAGCGACAGGACCTTGTCCAGCCTGCGCGGGTCCGCCAGGCGCACGCCCAAGGACAGGTGGCGGGCTCCCCTCGTCACCTTGACAACCTTGCCCCTGATGCCTTCCTTGCCATAAACGGCGGACATTATTCGCCCGTAGCGTTGCGCCATACCGTTCACCGTTACACTCCCGGAACGGGTCTTAGACCCCAAACTGCATACTTAACTGCATACTTTACTGCAACCGGGCGAGTACCCGTTTGGCGATGTCCACGCGGCCCTTCACCCGCGACCAGAAGCCCCTGGGCACCCCGCTCCGCTTTGACAGGATGGGGTCGGCTCGGTCGAGCACTTCCTGACAGAAGACGGCGATCTGCCACAGCTTGTACTTCAGGTTGCGGATCTCCCGCCGTGCCTCTTTCAGTTCCCCTTCTAGTCTCTCGACCTTGGCCTGGAGCTCCCTACAGTCCTGCCGCCCGTTTCCAGTTCCGGCCGGTCCTGCCCGAGACGCCCGCCAGCTTGCCAATCTCTTCCCCGCTCATTTCCAGCATGTTGGGATAGTCGGCCATGAACTCCTGCCAGCTTCCGTACTTGCCGTTTCCGTTGCCGTTCATCTTACCGTTAGCGGGGGTTTCGAATTTCCGGGCGGAAACTGGTGCTGCCGCCTTTGCCATGCGGGCTTCCGCGTTTGCCAGGAGCTTCCGCTGCCGCGCTTCCTCTACTGCCAGAGCGGCCTTTTCCCTTTCCAGTTCCATGACCCGTAGCTGGAAGTCCCGGTCCTCCCTCTTGTCCTGCTGCGCCAGCTTCTGGCCCGTGGTCACCCCGGCCAGGGCGCCGTTCGCCAGGGCGATGGCCGGGGCGGCAAGGCCGAAGACGTAGGCCAGCAGCGTGCTCTCCCCTTGCGGTACGTGCCACAGGAAATAGGCCACGTTCGCCACGGCGCTCATAGCGGCAAAGAGCACGGTGAAGAACCACAACGGCAGCGTCTTCTGGCCCCGCTTCTGGGCTTCGGATAGGGCATAGCTGGTGATGGCCAGCGCCCCTTCCAGGGAACCGGCCAGAAGCCAAGTGGACCACGATCCCGGCTCGCTCTGCCGCCCAAAGGCCCACCTTGCCTTGTCCACGTTGGATGCTACGGCGGCCAGCAGCACCAACCTGCTGCCGCCGATCATCACAACGTTGGACTCGTGCTCCAGGTACCTTTCCAGCTTTCCTTCAGCCATCAACAATACCTCGTATCAATACGATATATTCGGCCAAAAAAAGAGCCCTACTTCCTGGGACCGTATCGGACGTCGCCTGCCGCTTGCTGTTCTTCCAGAAACGCCTTGAAGCTCGCCTCGTCTATCCACCACATGTTGCCCCGGCGTTCTGCTTTGAACGGCTGCGGCTCTTTCCGGCACAACTGCCGGATGTAGTCTCTATGGTATCCCGAGAGCCTTGCGGCCTCGTCGGTGTCGATCCAGCCCGGCGACATCCATGCCTCGCGCTGATAAGATGCATTTATTCTATCATGACCACTGGTCAGTGTCAAGCCCCTTTTTGCTGAGAAGACAAGATTAAATTTCCGGCACCGTAGCCTGCTCGGCTTAACAGAAGAACAAATGTGTGATATAACAAGATAAGGTAGATTGAACATCCTTTGGGGTACAGACAAGCCAGCAGTGGAGTCAACGGACCCCTTCTGTGCCTGGTGTATCTACCGATCCGGCGATGACTGCACAAGCCCGGTAGGTGGACACGAGTGCGGGCCAGTATGTAGCGGTAGGGTGCTGTGTCGAGTGAGACAGCGGTAAGATTCCGCGATTTTCCGCCCGGAAACTACAGCGCATCAAGCGGCGAGTGGTACATCTCCTTCGCATCCCGCGCTGCGATCTTGACGTACTCGCGCACAGTCGTCATATCCTCATGGCCTAGCAGGTACTGAAGGGTGTACGGATCGCCACCACCCTTCAAGAACATCAGCGCAAAGGTGTGGCGCAGTCTATGCGGGTAGACCTTGATGCCTACCCGTTTGCCGATGTTCCGCACGATGACGCACATCCGATCCCGGCCTATCTCCTGGCCCTGCTCGGTGCAGAAGAGATACCTGGCTTCTGGTGGCCGCTGCATCAGCCAGCGCCATAGCGCATCCTTGGCCCTCTTGCCGATGAGGACCGTCCGCTCCTTGCCGCCCTTGCCGTCGTGGATCTTGAGCTCCCCCGTCTTGATGGACACGTCTTCTACCTTGAGCTTGCAGAGCTCCGTGTTCCTGATGCCGCTGTCCAGAAGGACGCAAACAATGGCATAGTTCCTGACGCTGGCCCGACCGTGCTTCGCTTCCTGCAACAGCATGGTGATCTCTTCCTCCGATAGGGGGTCCGGCTGCCAGTTCTTCTTTGGCCGCTTGACCTTCCCGATGGGGTTGCTTTCCAGAAAGCCTTCTATCACGCACCAATTGAAAAACGCCTTGGCTTTGGCGAGTCGCTGATCCAGTGTGGCAGTTGCCAGGCGCTCCCGCAAGGCAATGGCCCACTCCTGGAAGTCCTGGGCCGTGAGGCTCGCAGGGTTCTCCAGCTTTTCCGCCGGAAAGTCCTGGACAAGGGTCTGGAACATGAGCTCGTAGGCTTCTACTGTGCGGGGCCTGATGCCGTCTGCTTCCTTGGAGAGAAGGAAGCCGTCGAACAGGGTGCGCAGCGTGTGGGCGGTGACCATCGTGATCCTCCTTGGGTTGCAAAACAACACCGCCCTGGTCCACACTACCAGGGCGGTGTCTCAAAATGCCCCCAAGGGAATTCGAATCCCTGTCGCCGCCTTGAAAGGGCGGTTGAGATACCCCATCCAGTAGAGGCACTTTTGTGCCTCCGCCCTCATACGGAACAAGAGGGCGGTGACACTCTTAACGATCCACCTGCCCTGGTGGGCGGTGCTCTATTATGGGGGATTGTACCATCGCTTAGAACAAGTGTCAAATCACGTGTTTCCAGGTTTTGTGCTGTCGTATCCTGGTGACATTGCTCGGGACGACGCCAAAGCGGTCGGCGATCTCGCGGAAGCTAAGCCTGCCCTCCACGCACAGACGCCGGATTTCCCGCACGTCGCGCCCGGTGAGCTTGGAGTTGCCATGCCTCTCTCCGACGTTGACACCCAGGACCCTGGTAGCGTGGCGCGTGTTCTCGCCCGGTGTTGTCGCTTCCAGGTTTCTCGGGTGGTTGTTCCACTTGTCCCCGTCCTTGTGGTTGATCTGCATGCCATCGGGGATGTCGCCGTGGTGCACCAGGTAGACGATGCGATGGGCGTAGACGTAGCGGCGGGCCTTGGCCGGGCCGAAGCCCACCTGAAGGTAGCGCCCCTTCTTTTCGGCACGGACGACTTTGCCGTTGCAGCGCCAGATGCGGCCCTGATTGTCAACGGCAAAGTCGCCGGCCTCCACTAACTCCAGGAACAGCTTCTCGTGTTTGTTCATTTTGCTATAACCAGTGCTGGCTGTCCCCTGGTGATCCAGGGGGGACTTTGCCACACAGCCGGGACCATGATTGAACCGTCAAAGAGAAGCCACGCCTCTCCCAGATGTGTAGCAAAGCAGGTCTGCACGTTCATCCTGTAGTTGGCCCATGGGTCCTGCATGGCCACCTGGGCAGGGAGCGGTACTTCGTTTACGTCCTGGACCAGGGTCATCGCGCTATTCTCTGGAGTTTCTGGATTTGCTCCCAACTCATGTACCCCTTCCTGCGCCAGAAATCCAACTGCAACAGGCATCTGTCGATGAGGCTGGCAGGCACCATATCATCTTTCTTGAGGGACAGGGAACACGCCTGCCCGTGGTCATTGTCTCAGCAGTGACCTGGTAGGGTGCCATGAGCCGTTACACCAGTGTTTCCATTCTCCGTCGATGACATACCACTTTCCACACTTTCCGTAGCGGGTCTCGTACTTCGCCCCGCAGACCGTACATTCGATGTCCGGGTTCATACTGGCGTAGAACTCGCCCAGTCTCATCGGGGCCTCCCCCGCACCCTGTATAGGCCGCGTCTTATCCTGGTAGCCCATCCATTGGCCTCTGCCTCGACCAGGCCGCGTGATGCGGCCTGACGGCTAATGTTCTTGAATCCCTTGAGGGTCATGGCTTCCACCAGTAACCTGGGGCTGTAGACACCGGGATTGTTGAGCAGGAATGAGCGTATCTTCTCAGCTTGTGACATTGGGTATCTCCGACCACAACTGGCCGTCGAGCTCGCGTCCTGCTGACTTCTTGCCAACGCGAAAGGACACGTCGGACAATGTCCAAAAGGCCGCGGGGTAAGGATTGCCTTCCAGGGGCCTTACTTGCGGCTGGTCGTTGGGCAGCCACTCGCCCCACTGTTTAAAGAAGAAGGGCACCCCCTCGCCCACAACCTTGTTGCGCACGGCCCTTGCCCAAGATGGGTGCATGGGCCGGGCATTCTTGCCCGACTCCCCACCGGCCACAACCCAACGCATCCTCTTCACCAAGTCGTGGGGGAGCTCCACCGGCTCCAGAAGGGGCTCCAGACTGAGCCACAGGTTAGCGTTGAGTTTGGCGAGCTCGTAACCACGCCGCACTGTCGCCTGGGTTGTGATGGTGGTACCGAGCCAGAAGTTGTCAGGCACCATCCGGTAGATGGCGCTGAAGAAGTCGGTCATGTGTTTGGGCCACTTGGTCAGAAAAAGCCAGACGTGGGGGCTGAACTCCATGCTGGCCAGGTGGGGTGTCAGCCACTTGTGGGGGTCTGCGATGGGCGAGAATCCATCCCCCAGGTCATTGAGAAAGACGATCCTGGGGTAGCCGTTCAGCCAGGGCTTGTCAGGTCTGTCCATTCCCGTCAGGTCGGGCCAGCGCAGGGCCTGCTCGATGCGCTCCAGGAAGTAGGTTGGCGTGGTGAACGTCTCCGGCCAGCCCCTCTTGCCTGCATAGCGCCTACATAGCGTGGCCGCGTAGCAGTGGTTCTTGTCCGGTTCTGGACTGTAGAGCTCACACCCGGAGCAGAAGGGCGCCGCGTTACAAGTCGAGTCGCAATACTCTATCTTTGTCTCTTTGCCCATTCTTCCCTCTTCAGTGCCGCATCCAGGTCTTTCCGGTACATGCGGCAAATGGGACACGTTTCCGGGTCAGGCGGGTTGTGGTAGTGGCCGTGGTCTCGGTTCTTATGGGTTGACCAGCGTTGCATCACCTTGTCTGACTCGCTCACCGTAGTCTCCTGTTCTCGGGCAGAGGTATGTTCACATCCCTCATGCCGCGAAGCAACGAAATCAGGCGCTCCGCCTCTTCCTGGTCCACCGGCTCATCGTTCTTCTCGGAGCCGTCCCGAAGGATGAGATTGTGCTTGTAGAGAAATATGCCAACTACATTCCCGAGCTCTTCGTGGAGGACGACCTTGTAGATGCCAAAGAGACGCTTTACTTCCTTGGCCTCTTCGGCGGTCAGGTCAAACCCGGCCCGCCTCCTGTTCACATCGTAGTAGGTCTTCAGGTGGATGCCGCGATTGTCCCACACCACCTTTTGAGCGATACGTGAGAGCAGTTCCTTTTCGTACTTGCCCCTGTAGGTAAAGTCGTGGTACTCGACATTTGGGGCAAGGGTCTCCAGGTCCTCAATGGTCCAGCCGTACTTCTCCAGAAGCTGGCCGAGCCTGTGGGCAGCAGCTTCCCTCTCGCCGCCTGTGGCGCGTTGGGCCAGGTTGTAGACCTTCAGGATTTTGGCTGCGACCTCTTCCTTACTTGCCATTCTCTTGTCTCTCTATCTCCCGCTGAAGGTACCAGGCAGCTTTCTTCAGGTCTTCGATGCCGCCCTTCTGGCCGTGGCGCCAGATGTACTTGAGGGCGGAGCCCAACGCAAAGTTGAGCTCCAGGCCCTCAATCACGTCGATGCACTCAACCGGAAGCTGGTTGTAGTGAGCGGGGTGATTGACGTTGTCGCTCATTCCGGCACGTGCTTTCGCTTGATGCGCTCCAGGCGGGCGTCAATCATGGGCACCAGGTTCATGCCGGGGTAGTTGACGATGAAGCCCAAGGCAAGCAGGATACCCTCTTCGTAGATGTGCCGGTTAGCGTCCCTTCCATGCTTGCGCGTGATGGCCTCCCAACGCTTGTACGCCGCAAGGGATGCACCTACATCCCCGGCAATCCAGTCCAGGTACCCTTCGCTCGGGTTGGAGTAGGTCACGTTCATGGGCCTGAACTCGTAGTTTGGTCCCAGGGCGGTTAGCAGCATGATGGCGCAGTCGGCCAGTTCGCTGACGATGTCCTGCTCGCGTTCGTTGTTGCGGGCGTAGCCGCCTTTCTGGCGCAGATGCGCGTCGAGTGCCTCTGCTGCTTCGGTATAGGCAAACCTCAGCGAGTCCAAGGCATCGGGCGTGCTCCACCACTTCGAGTATTTCCGGCGGAAAGTCCAGACCCTGGAATGTGCCTCTTGCAATGTGTTAATCACACCACCTCCACGGAATAGTACAGGACCCCCCAAAGACATCGAAGAATCGGTCTATGTGGGGTCCTAGATAGAAGATGGCCTGGCCCCGGCTGTTGTTGTCCTTGCCTCTGTGATTGCCTGCCAGGGTATAGAACTCGATGCGGGCGTTGGGGTGTAGGGGATGGTGCTTGGGGTAGACTGCCGGGTAAGCCTCAAGCAGCCTATGATACCAGCGCCCGGTCGAGACGTTCACCAGGATGATGGCCTGGTCAACCGTACCGTGCTCATAGGCAGCGATGGCCCGGCCGGTGAACTGCTCCACCAGGGGCATACTGAAAGGCGGGTTGAGCCAGACCCGGCCATACCACGGCCTGATAAGGCCGTTGTCCTCCTTGGTGTAGAAGGTCGTGGCCTGCACGATGCGGTTGGCCTCGGCGGTGCTCGCCGGGTCCAGGTCGATGCCGCCCATGACCCGACAAGCCGCGTCGATGATGTAGGCGGGCGTGCCCCGCTCATTGCTCGACATTGTGCTTCACCAGGCTATAGATAGCCGCCTCGAAACTTGTCATCGCTTTCCTCTCCTTGATACAATGTAGACTAGGACCGGCGCCGCAAAGGCGATGGTCAGGAAGAACAGAATCCAGAATCCAGCAAACAGATTGAAGCTATTCATCTTGCTCCTTTGCCAGGTTCCCTAGGTAGAGCAGGGCCATTGCCAATGTCCCAAACACAATGTCAGCAGCTTCCAGCACGAAGGCGTGTCTGTGTACATTGTCCTCTGGCAAGATGACGATGGTGTGTTTGTGCTGCCGATAGGCCCACGCCAGTTCCATCATGCACCCGATAGACACAGTATCGGTATCCCGCAGGTCCACTAGTACAATGTCAGCCCGATCCACCATCCAGGCGTCGCGTTCGATGATAGCATGGTTGGTAGACACCGGATGCCGGTAGTCGAGCGCCCGAAATTCCTTCTCGGTGCGTAGGTGTTCTTTACCTAGCATGGGGTGTAGAACTTTGTACCCCATCCCACGCAACTGCCTGCCCGTGGCCTCATAGTAGGTTGTGACAGCATCGTAGCTGAGGCCAGATATGGGATGTGCAAGGTAGATAATCATGTTACTCCAGAAGGTGCTCCAGTAGTGACAGGCACAACAGTCCTGCGCACATCATCAGGAAACCCGGCAGCACACCGACAAATTGCAGTGTCGCAATCGAGTACATCATCAGGATTAGGCCAATGGTTGTCCCGAAGAGCCCTAGCAGGCTACACAGGGTAAACAGTGCGAATTTCATTCGTGCCTCCAGTATTCCTAACTCAAGCTCGGCGCTACCCTTTGATAGAGCCATTCCGATACAGGCGGCGTGACGGCGTTGCCGTACTGCCGCACCTTCTGGCGGGCATTGCCCAGAACCACGTAGCCGTCAGCAAAGGCCATGCCCCTGCCGATCTCTATTGGCTTTAGCATCCTGAAGTAGCAATCATCCACGTCTGGCGTAACCAGGCCGTGGCGGTCTACGGTGGACAGGGTCCCCATGGGCTCGGTCACAGGCCGGTTGCCGCCGTTCTGGTAGTAGCTCGTCAGGAAGGGCATGACCACGGCCTGGGTGCCCACGGTGTCAATGGTGTGCAGCGACTTGGTCACCGGCCAGGCGGGGCCGTCGCCATTGGCGTAGCTCAGGGTGAGAGGCATCTGTAGGAGTCCGTGATGTATGCCTCCAGCGGTGATGGTGGTCAGTGGGTCCGCAACTGTTACGGAGTCTTGATTGTTCCGCAAGACCGCGACGATGGCGGGCGGCACGGTCAGGGCCTGCTTGTTGGCCGTGGTCTGGGTCGGCATGGGGCCTGTCACCGGCCTGGTCTGGTCGTCGAAGTAGTTGACGCTGGTCAGGAATGGTACTAGCAGAGCCTGGGTCTGCCTGGTTGTTTGGGCCATGAGCAGTTGCGTCATGGGCCGTGCCCTGTCGTCTCCAATGTAGGCCGTATCCAGCACCAGGTACTGGCCTGCGAACTTCTCCAGGCCCGCCTTGATACGCTTCATGGTCCTTGGCTTCAGGGGCTTCTTACGATCCCCGATGCGCTGTCCGACGTCTGACCAGTCGATGGCTACCAGGCTCGGTGTGATGTAGGGGATGGCCTCGGTTGTGCAGTTGGGGCAGCGGTAGACGTACTGAACGCCATAGCGGCCCCATGGAAATTGCTTCTTCCAAGACTGCCAGGCCTCCACGTCCTTCTCACACTTGGGGCAATAAGCCCGTGGCCGGAAGCCCAAGTCCGGGGCCTTCATGCGCTGCTTCCAGAAGACCACGTACATCCGGTCCCTGGACTGTGGAACCCCAAAGAACATGCTGTTAAGGTACAGGATTCGTTCTTCGTAGCCCAGGAGCCTCATGGCATGAATCCAGGCATCGAACAAAATCCACTTCCTGGCATCCACCACGTTCTCCACCAGGACCACGTCATACTGGTGGTACTCCGCAAACCGCGGCACGTCCCACATGGTAGCTCGGGACCGCTCCGCCTCCGGGTCAGGTGCCTGGGGCTTGAACATATCCAGTTGGCCCGTGGGCCTCTTGACGCCTTTGCCCACGGAATGGTTGGTACACTCGGGACTGGCCCACAACACTGTGGTCCTCGGCCAGCGCCTGGGATCCACCTGGCTGATGTCCGCGCAGTCATGGTCTGTGTCCGGGAAGTTGGTCGCATGGGTCTCGATGGCAAGCTGCCAGTGATTGGCGGCAATGCGCACCTCGGCGCCTGCCGCCACAGCCCCTTGGGAGCTCCCTCCCGCGCCACAGAACATATCTGTGACCGTGACTACCGTCTGCATTTCTATTCCTTCAGGTGCCCGTCGTCGATCAGCTTCTGCCTCAGCATCCCGATGCCGTGCATGACTGCCGGCACAGCGTTCTTGTAGTAGGTATCCGGGGCGGGGCCATAGTCGGAGACGAATACCTGGTAGCCCCGCCCGGGGTTGTATTCCATGCACCAGAAGTAGTCAAACAGGCGACACGCCTGGTCCAGCCACGTCAGTGGCTGGCTGAAAGCAGGGAAATGCAGTTCACCATTCAAGTCTCGAATGACATCCTCTTTCGTCATCATTCCTCCACCTGGTCGAGCAGTTCTCTCATTCCTTCCAGGGCACATTCCCACGCCGCGTGGGCATCCAGGCCCTCGCGTTGGGCTGCGCTGTACTCGTCTTGCGCTTTGCGGATGGCAGAGGTGACGGCGATATGCCACATGAGACCTGCGGCTATGCCGCGCACCTTCTCGGCGACATGCTCATAGCCCTGCTTGGCGTTCCTCTCCGCCCTCAGCAGCAACTCGGGCACAAGCATCAGCCTGTACAGATGGCCCTGTGCGCGGCACCTCGGGCATGTGTCACACCTGTGTTCGCTCTCCTGAATATGCCCGCAGTGCGGGCAAGCCTTTGTGAATGTCATCGTTCCTCCAGGTATCGTTCCGGTATTAGCAGGTACAGCAGCCCCGAGATTGCAAACAGTACCCCTGCCAATATGCCGAAAGATTGTCCCGTCTTGGTGGCATGTTCCACCAGGCTAACGCCAAAGGCTAACTGAATCAATCCATTCGTGCGAAGCAAGGCGCGCATTCTTGCGTCCTTTCTCGTAGCTCTGTCAGGCTGTCTTCATGCGAAAGCAGAAGGGTCTCAAGACGGTACACCCTGTAGTCCAGGTCTTCTTCCAGTTTCGCCAGTTTTGCCCGGAGCTCGTCGTTCTCCTTCTTCAGTTGATTCAGCATCTCAAGAATGGATTGTTCGCCAGTGATAAAGCCGCTCATGCTTTCCGCCGGAAATCGGCCCAGTGTAGCCGTGGTACAAGAACGCCCAGGTTAGCGATGGCGCATTCGTCTTTGTAGAAGCGCCACCCCCACTGCACTTCGTCAGTGATGCTCAATGCCAATGTGAGCCCCCACTTTCGTAGGGTGAACAGACGCTTACCCCACATTAGAAGTCCCTCCACGGTTTCTTGCCCTGGTGGTAGAGCTCCAGGGCCTTGAAGTAGTGCTTGGGCAGGGCGGGCCTCACCTTCCTGGGTAGGGCCGCTACTTTAGCCTCGATGTACTCCGGGCCATAGCGCCACAGCTTGTCCAGGGCTGCCCGGACGGCCGTCTCTTCCCTCCGGGCGACGTTGCAGGCGTTGCACAGGTGGGCGATGTTCCAGTCCTCCTGTAGCTCGGGCTCGTCGTGCCCGCCCATGCCCCTGATGATGAACAGGTGATCCGAGTCGGTGGGGATGCCGCCGCACCCGTAGCAGCGGCACCCCACGCGAGCGTGTTGCCTGATTTTGGTCCGGTAGCGAGCTTGCCAGGTCATGTTACAAGGAGAAATCCGTAGGTGCGGTCCTTCAGGGGCCACAGACGGCCGTTGTCACCCCTGAACAGAATGACGCTGGCGGTTTCCTCGTCCTTGCCGGTGATATTGTAGATGTGCTCCAGCCGAATCTGGCTGTCAGGGAGCTTCTGGAAATTGCGTCTCACATCGTTGCGGTCCAGGACAATCACCCTTCCCATGTCGTACATTTCTTCACTCGCTTGGTGCTTCTTCAGGGTTCATGCTTCTCTCCTAGCCTGTTGCGATCCAGCCACTCGATTATTGCCACTACCACGGCTGCGACCTGGATTAATTCAGTACGCAAGTCTGCCATGTGGCCTTCTACAATCGCCTTGGCCACCTCTCCAACCTCTTCGATGAGAATTGCCAGCCAGTAGGGAGCATCGTGGTTCTGTACGCCCCACTTGGCATCTTGGCGCCCGCGCTCCAGGGCAATGCTACGGAAAATGTTGGTGAGCAGGTAGGCATGGACGGCTTGCTCCACAAATCCGTCATAGTCTACTTGATACTGTTCCACCTGACTTTCCAGGTGTGCTACGTCGGGATTCATGTTCACCAGAACGGTACCTCTTCTTCGTCGAAGGCGGGTCCCCACAGTTCCTCGGGTGTGGCAGTGCTGGTGACGTCAGCCTCAGTCATGCCCTCGGGCAGGGGGGCCTCGATGACCCTGGGGCGCTTCACTTTGTTCAGGCGGGCCAGCCTCTTGTGCCAGCCCCTGGGGTCTTGAAGGATGGCCTTCAGGGCTGCGACGCCATTGTGCTGCTCCAGCCACTCGATGAGACCGTAGATTTCTGCCAGCCACAAGTGCTTGGTGGACCCCAGGCCCCAGATGCGCCGGGCTTCCCTGCGGGTTTCCTCGAAAGCCGCCTCGGCAAAGCCCCGGCCCAACTTTTTCTTCAGTTCCTCGTAGCGACCGTAGAGGGCTTCCGCCATGGTGCCCGGGTTCCAGCCCAGGGCGGTGGACAGGAGCTCACAGGCCAGCAGCCGGCCCTTCTTACCATTGTCCACAATGTTCTGTAGGTAGATGTTGAGTTTGATGATGGCGTTCTGGTCATTGGGTCCCGGCAGGTAGCGCCAGTCCGTCCGGTTGTAGTTGTTGGCAATCATGGCCCGGAGAGCTTGAACTGACGAAAAGACTTGGTTTTCAGTCATCTCTCCGCGGTGGCCTCGGTTTCCACGATTTGCGCCCGTAACCGCTCATTCTCCGCCCGCGCCTGGTCGATCCACTTGCCGATCTCGATCCACAGGCAGTTGGCGGTCAGTGGCCCCCGGCTCGCGTCCCACGGCTCCTTTGTCAGCGACTCGTAGACGTAAGCCAGCACTCGCTCGGGTTCACTCCGCAGCCGCTCGACCTCGGCCTCCAATTGCTCGATTTTGGCCTGCAATTCCTCGATGTACTGAGCTGCGTATAGGTCCGGTTGCTCGCCACTCATCCGCAGTATCTTGGCTATTTCGTCATTCATGGCAGAATAGGTATTGATTGGCTCTGTCATTCCACTGCTCCCTCTGCTTCTATCGCCGCTTTGCTGCTAGGCCCGACTCAGAATGGCCTGAGCGTCGGCAAGCGCCTCGCCACAAGGTCCACCCCACGCTGCATCAATCACGGTCATGGCTTTGCCGATGATGCTCTCCAGCCGCTCGATCTCTGCCCGCAGCCGCTCGACCTCAGCCGTGTGGCTGTGGCAACCACACTCGCCTTCTTGGATGCAACCGCCGCAGATAGGGCACAGCGGCCCGCCGCAGCTTTTACACAGTTTTGCCATTTCCGTTACTCCCTTCTTAGAAACCGTTGCTTTGCCGCGACTAGACCGGGTAATCCCGACAGTCAAAGTCCCAGTCGTCCTCGTCATCTGGCCCATCTTCTGCCGATGGGAAGAGACACAACGTAGGTGTCCCGTCTGGATTCGGATAGCCCACCCCACAGTGTCGGCCCTCGATGCAAGACAGGCAGTTGCACGTACAAGAGCGGCGAGCAAAGCACTTCTCACATATTCCTGCCTGTGGGGTAGAGTAGCCACACTCTTCCTCGATGGTTTCCCCGCATTCCTCGCAATACATTCGAGCCATTCCGCGATCTCCTTTCGCGCCTTTCTTCTCTTTGCGTCCTACCGTCATCCCTCCCTACTCCTTTGATATTGGTTCACCCAGAACCAGATGGCCTCCCGGCTTTTGTAGCGGGTGCCACGGGGGTCGGCATCGGGACCGTCCCTCAGCAGCCGTTCGGCATAGCGGCCCTCGGTAGAGGTCAGCTTGATTCCCTGGGTGGCAAGGAGCCAGCCCGCAAAGTCGTTGACGTTCATCTAGCGCCTCTTGAACTTGAAGGGCTCCAGGTTGGTGGTATTCCAGCAGCGCCCGTACCACTTGCAGGTGGGTGTGGCCCAGTTGCCGTTCTTGGACACGCACAGGAAGGGATGCTCTTCGGGGCTCTCACCGCAGCGGGGCGGGAGCTCACCCGTCTTGAGCCACCGTTCCTGGGCTTCCATGCTTTGCTGTAGGTCGTTCCACAAGTTGGGGATGATAGTCTTGTAGGTCCAGCCGAAGAGCGGGTCCCAGGAGACCACCACGCAATCATTGCCCTCCCAGTCCCAGGAGAAGAGCTTGGTGTGAAAGGTGTCCCGCAAGGCATAGAAGAGGACGGGCGTGGGGTGTTTGGGATGCCAATCGGCGTACTGCTGCGCCTGGCCGATGTTGAAACCCTTCGGGTATTTGTCCTCCAGGAGCTTGGGGTCCTTGCTCTTGACCGTCTTGACCTCCACGATCCACAGACCGCTGGCGCCGATCTTGTCTGCCTCAATCACCAGGTCCAGGCGGCCCTTGCGCTTTCCGCCGGAAAGTCGGGTCTGGTATTCCACCAGGGCACCGCGCCACTCCATGGCCTCGGCAATGAATCCCTCAAAGAGGTTGCCGATGCGGAAGTCCAGGAGCAGTTGGTTGGGCTCGGGGATGTCGGGCTCGATCTCCTTCAGGTCGCCCAGGACGTTGTAACAGGCTTTGCGGTCGCACAGCAGGATGTCGCTGGCGCTCAGCAGCCGCTCGGGCTTGTGGGGCTCATGGGGAAAGCGGGACAAGTCGGCCGGCTCGCCGCTGTCCCGCAGGTACTTGTTGTAAGCTACCAACGTTTCAGTGATGGGGTCCACACTAGCCTCCTTCTTGTATGAGATTATTCTATCATAAAACAGAACGCTTGTCAAGGGGTAAGTTCGGGTAAGCTGTCCCGAATGCGTTTTATCGTCTCGGGGGAGATGTCAAGGATGGCTGCCCACTCGTCGTCCATGAGGAAGGCCCGAGCGGTGGCTGAGTGCCCGTTGTTCTCGACAGCGTCCTTGTAGGCTTGAGCCACGATACGGATATACAGGTCAACCAAGTCACCGCTCGGTCGCATCACGTCAAGTCCCTCCCTCGTACCATCATGGTGCTCGTGTTCATCACAAAGTAGGCCGTGAAGAGCTTGCTAGTCTGGCGGTTCTTTGCGACGATAATCTTGAAGGGGTCCCACTGCTTGGTTTCGTTTCCGTTATTGGAGAATACGCTGCCTCGGTCTATGAAGATGATGACGTCCGAATCTGCCTCCCAGCTACCAGAGTCCTTCAGGTGCTTCATGAGGTAGACCCGGTTGGCCACGTTCTGGAAGATTTCGCGGTTCAGTTGGGTATTGGCGATGATTGCGCCGGCTGCCTGACCGTCAGCCGTGACCAGCTTCTGGGCAGCGATCTTCAGGTTTCGCGTGATGGCAGCGAGCTCCTGGGTCCTGTTACCCTCACCCATGCCGGGGATGAGGTGAGCACCATCGAAGACCACCAGCAGGAAGACGTGGTCGGGCAGCTTGTAGCGCACCCTCCGTATAGTGGCCAGGATCTGGTGAATATTCTGGCCTGCCGGGTCTTCCAGGATGATGGGTACCCCGTCGATCTCGGCCTGGCTCTGGGTCAGGGCCTCGATCTCTTCGGGCGTGGGGTCGGCTGCCAGATATTCGGCCTTCATCTGGCCTATCCCCCTGGTCTGGGTGGAGCCGTTGATGAACGCCTCAGCCTTCACAAACTCTTGCCGCCTTTCCTTGGGCGTCATCATGGCTTTGAGTCGGATAGGCGGCACATTTGTGGTCCCCGAGCACCACAGCAGTTGGGTGATTTCCTCCCGGGGCTGCTCGGGGTGGAAGTACAGGACGGCGATCTCGCCCTTGTTGTTCTTGATGGCTCCACGGACAGCATTCAGCGCCACGGCTGTCTTGCCCGTACCTGGCACCGCACCCATGGCCAACAAACGCCCGCTCTCGATGCCCAGTAGGGGGCCGTCGATGCCGGGCAGCCCGGTGAAGATGCGCTTGGCTACCTTGCCCGTGGGCTCAAAGAGCTCATCCCAGAAGCCGGACAGCACGTCCTCAACGGTGTAGACCTTGGGTCGGAGCCGTTGGCCCACCTTGGCCAGCTTCTGTTCGGCCTTGGCCAGCAGGTCTTCCACGCCTTCTGTGCCATTGCCGTAGGCCAGCGTGACAATGTCCTGGGCGACCTGGATGAGCTGCCGGCGGACGCTGTGCTCGTAGACGATCTTGGCATAGTGCTCGGCGTGAAGGGATGTAGGCACGGCGTTGATGAGGCTCATAACGTATGCCGGCCCGCCAGCCTGGTCCAGCTTGCCCATCTGCTCCAGTTCGTCGCAGATGGTGACAAAGTCGATGGCGCTCTCGCGCTTATTCAGGTTCAGGACTGCCTGGTAGATCCATCCTCCCTTCTCTTTGAAGAAGTCCGATGGCTGAAGGATGGGCTCTACCTCGTGCAGCATATCCCCCTGCCCGATGAGCAGGGAGCCAAGGACCGCCTCTTCGGCCTCGGCGTTGTAAGGCGGCAGCCTATCCATCGCTATTTTCTCTCCCGACTATCCCACTTCTTTGCCTTCTTACCAAGGGGGTCGTTGTTCACAAACCTGTTCTTTGTCCGGCCAATGTTAATCCAGCCCATGAACCTGTCCTTCTCCCACACATTGCCGCACGTGGGGCATGGGTTGAACAGCGGAGAGTCGGCAAGGAACGTTGTCCCACAGTCGCAGGTTATTTTCTTGGGTCTCATCCCTTCTCCCTTGCTACTTGCAGGGCCTGGAGCTCCCAACCGGAAGGCTGGTCGTTATCCGCTCCCGGCTGAGTTTCTTCGTACTGCTTGTTCTGCCACCTGGTCAGGTTGTCGGGGTTCTCGACGGCTCCCTTGAGCGCCTGGAACCCTTTGCCGTTGGCCCAGACCATGAGCTCTTGCAGGTAGCCCGCAGGGTACTTATTGGCCAGACGGCGGAACTCCCTCTGCTGCGTCCGGTTGGCAAACTCGGTCCCGTAGTTGAAGGTGCGGCAGAACTCCACCTCAAGGGGTCCCACGGCCTTCAGGTCTTCACCGCAGAGCTCCCGCAGGTATGCCTTGGGGTCCCCGTATCGCTTCTTCCAGGTAGGGCTGTTGAGCCAGACCACGTGGGCACCGCAGTCGGGGCAGACGTTGGTCTCCTGGGTATGCCCCGCGCCACAGTGAGGGCACTGGGCCTCCAGGTCACTCTTGCGCCTGCCCGTATGCTCCAGATGGAACGCGACCTCGTCAAGGTCATGCACCACAACCCCACCGCCGATAGGCGGCTGCTTGAAAGACCCACCGCCGGCAGGCGGTAGTTGTTCTCTGGTAGTCTCTGTAGTAGTCTCTGTTAATGATTTGCCCTGTAGGGCAAATCCACTCGCCCTGTAGGGCAAATCAGATTTGCCCTGTAGGGCAAATCGGGGATTGTCCTGTTTGTAGCGTCTCTTGTATTCACGCCAAAGTGCATCGTGGAAGTTTGCCGTGTTCAGGCTGATATGTGTGGTCGGGACGTTGTTGAAGCGGAAAACCTTGGTGATGATAAGCCCTCTCTTTTCCAGAATGGTTCTTGCCCTACGTGCCTGCTTCTCGGTTATCCTGCACTCGTCGTACCAGTCCTTGTCTGCCTTGGCAATCCAGTTGCGGCCCTCCTTGAAAATGCGAGTCTTGGGCTCTCCGTTCTTGGCAGGGGTAAACCAGTACCGAATCTGGCTCAACATCAGACCGGCTATGACGTCCCCGGAAATGTCCGCAAGAACCAGCCTGAAGGCAACGCTTTCGCTGTTCACCCACTCCTGTAGTTCAAGGACTATTTCCAAGGGCAACTGCACCGGTTCTTCATTGCCCTCGGCGTCGCCATGCAGAAGCGAGAGGGCTTCTTCAAGTTCCTTCTGGTAGTCCATCCTACACCTCCTGCACCCACGGTCGGTCTTCCCATCTGCCGCCCCACGCCTCGGCCCACTGTTTCCAGAAGGCGGTGTAGACGGCAGTAATGGCAGCCTTGTCGCTCAGATGCTGGCCGGACTCAACCTCTCGAATGACGGCATCGGCCAGCTTCCGCTGGATGTCGGGCCGGATGTAGCCGTTGTGGGTGGTACCAAGAACCCCACCAGGGGGGTTCTTGTAGGCCACGTCTGCTTTGATGGCGTGGTCCCTCTTCACCTTGAAGCCCAGGTCCATCACGCTTCCTCCCAGGCACCACCGTGGGGCAGCTTGACGCTGTTGCGGTCGTGGTAGGTCTGCGCCTGTTCGCGGGGACTCCAGTCCTCACCGTCCCAGTAGTAGGGATTGCTGGTGTACTCCCTCACGTCACGGATGACCCATTCCTCGACCTTGCCCTCTTCCCACTGACGGGTGTAGGTCAGGCCGTAGTCGCGATCCTCGAAGGGCACACCCTCGGGGTAGCCCTCGGGCATCTCGTTCACCTGGTGGAACTCGGACCAGCCATGACGCTCATCCCAGGCCCTGCGCCAGACCTCGCTCGGTTCCAGGCGGTACTCGAAGAGGGTGTGGTGGTTCACGCCGTACTCTTCACCCTTCAAGACCCACTGGGCCTTGCCCTTGGTGCTGTACTGGAGCAAGGATAACTGTGCATCCGTGGCCACACCTCGGAAGAGGTTGCGACCCATTTCGTCCTTGCCGTCGAGCTCGATGGTGGCCGGGGGCAGTGTTGGCTTCTGCCGCCCCGACTGGTCCAGGTCGTCCAGGCTCAGGTCGGGGTTGTTCACGTCGTCGATGATGCCCTGGATAAGCTCCCGGTTCTCGGGGTCCGGGTGCTCCAGTTCGACCTCGATGAGACGCCGCAAGGCAGATGCTACCCGGCGCCAGCGGTTGTATAATTTCCGGTCGGAAAAGATGGGTTCCAGGTCGGGGTCCCCGTTCTCGTCGATGGGCAGGCCGGCATAGTCGTTGGCCGCCAGGAACTCCAGGTTGAGGATGGTAGAGGCAAGCTGCGTCGCCTCGGTGGGGGAGCCTTCCTCAGCGGTCACGATGTCCTTGACCCACTGCCTGAAGGCTTTGTCGGTGCCGCCGTTGACGTCCGTGTAGGTCCACCAGCCGTACTTCCTGGCACGGTACACGGCCAGTTGGATGCCGTCGTTCAAGGCCTCCTTGTAGGCAGCGGCCGTCTGGAGTCCCGCCGCCACAGCCAGACCCTTGGTCTTGTCGGGCAGCCCAGGCCACACGCGACTGATGTATTGCAGGTCCGGCTCGATCCAGACGATCTCCCCGGTATCGTCATCGGCCCGGTACTCCCGGGTCGGAATCCCGTTCTTCGGCAGGCTCACGACACCCAGGTAGTAAACCATCTGGGCCGCAGCCTTGGGCGTCCCGATCTCGGTCAAGTCCAGGGTGCCGGGAATCATAATGGCGTTCGTCATCTTTCTTTTCCTTTTCCAGCCTCAAGAATAGCCACAGCGCAGGGAACGCAAAAGAAGCCCACCACCACCTTGCCGGTGGGGGGCGTGATTGTCCTCTTTACAGCGCCCTCAGTCCTGCACCTCTGGCACTTGGCCATTGCCAAACCAGGCTTCAAAGTCCCGGCGGCGCATCACCACCAGGTCGTTCTCGCTGTGCTGGTGTTTCTGGTGCAGGACTGCAATGGGCAGCTGGCCGTCCTTGGCGTCCCTCACAGCCTGCATGACGGCATTCACAAGCCACTGGGGCAGGAGCTTCCGGGCCTTGCACTCGGCTACGTACCAGTCGCCTTCGCTGTCGGGTCCCTTGCGCCAGGGGCTGGAGACTCGCCTGCCGCCGAAGGCTTTAGACGTCCTCTTCTCGTGTTCCTTCCAGTACCTCGTGGCCATTCTCCAGGAACTCCTTGCCCTTGTCGGTCACGTAGAGACCAGGCATGAAAAGACGGCTGGACTGGCGCCAGTCGCCATTGTCGCTCGTGGCCAGGTAGCCCTGCTCGATGAGCCGGTTGACGCGGTAGCTCAACGGTCCCTTGTGCATGGGTTCATCGGTCATGCCGATGTGGGCCAGGAAGTGGCCGAACTCTTCCAGGCTCTGGGGTCCGTGGCGGTCCTGCACGTGAGGGTGCTCCCGATACCGCTGCACGGCTTCCACCAGTTGCCGATCGCTAATCTTCATACTCATCCTCCCAATCGTTCTCGTAGGACTCGATGACCGTCTCCAGGTCGCCCAGAATCCTGTAGACAAGACCAGGCCATTGCTTCAGGTCTTCACGGGCATCCTGGACGTTGTGGCGCAGTCTGTCCCTATAGGCCGGGTGCTTCTTGGCCCGGCGCTCCAGTTCCTTGAACCTTTGCTGTGACCCTCTGTCGAGTTTCATCACAACCCCCGCTAGAACGGCAAGTCTTCAGACGCATATATGTGCGAGCACTCTTCGGAGCAGACCCCCACACGGGTGCGTTCCACCCAAATAGGCCGGCCGCAGACTTCGCACCTGCCACGGTGTGGGCGCTGTGCCCACCAGCGTTGAAGACTTGCCAGCAGGTCAAATAGGCTACCCGGCGATGGTTCATCCAGCAGGTCTTGAAGTTTCTTCCACATCTTTCTTCTCGCACTTGATGATGTAGTCCAGGTGTTCCTGGCACAGGAACCAGCCATCCCCATAATCGTCCCACCAGCCGTAGGCCACGGCCGGCTCCCCGCAGTCCGTTTCCCCTTCCGGGTGATGGGGTGCGGGCACAGGGTATTGACATTGTCCCAGATACTCGTGGTCAAACATCATCCCCCTCCTGCAATGGCAAACCCGGTCAGACACACGCAGGTGAGACACAAGGCGAGCAGCACGATCACCCAGTCGCCAGTGTCCCAGAATCCCGTGGGATAAGGCTCTTTTTCACGTCCCATTCTTCTAGCACCGGAGCCTTTCAAGGAGCTCGGGCACCGAGATTTCGACTATGCTGTGCCCGCCAAGCCGAAAGGCAATGTGGCGCAGAATTGCCTTGGCCTCATCCCGGGTCATTGTGGGGTCCAGGAAAAGTTCCTGGTGGGCGTTGACGTGAACCACCAGTTGGTAGTGGCTATTCCCGACCGGCTCGGCCGTGATAGACTCCGCTTTCACCAGGGCGGGAACATCGCAGAAGTACACAACCATCGCTTTACCTCCCTTTGGCACGAGTTCCGTCAGCCACCCTTGCTGTTCCACAAAGTGGAGGCTGCATCGGACAGGTTGGCTACAGTCTGTTGCAGGTCGCCTAGCCACCCTTCCAGTTCACGGCAGTGTCGCCGTGCCTCTTGTAGCTCACGCTCCAGGTCTTCGATTTTCCGCTCAAGCCGCCAGATTTCGTGTTCACTCATCTAGAAGGCCACCCTCTCCCCGCTCGCAGTTCGACCTGATGGCCAATCTGAGCATGGCACGGGCCGTCAAGTGCTCATCGCTGGCGGGGTCAGATTCCAGCATCTCCCGTGCCCACATCTCGACATCGTAGAGGCGCTTGAGCTCTTTCACTGCCGTCCTGAGAGTCTGATACTCTGGATTCTCGTGCTGGTTCAGGTTGGGCAGCGTTCGCATCATCAGTTGTAATGCAAAGTCTGGCCTGACCATTGCTGCCTCCTTCCTAGTTGAGCACCACTTCCAGCACCTGCCCCACGGTACCCAGGGCCTTGTAGACGGCCCTCAGCGGGTCGCTGTCGTAGTGCTGAATGTACTGCCAGCAGTTGCCCGTGCGGTCCCCCAGGCCGTAGAGCTCCATGAGGACCGTCGCCGTGAACTCCGCGACCGTCTCCTGGTCCTTGTGCTGCCCGCCCTTGAGCTTGCCGCCGTTCAGCCGGCCATGGACAGCGTGAGCGAGCTCGTGGAAGAAGACACTGGCATCTTCGGTACCCAGTTCGATCTCGCTGCCGTCTACCTTGCACTGACCCAGGCGATCCGGAGCGAGCGGGAGATACTTCACCTTCACACCCAGGCGCTCGGCCACGTCCGCGAGTGGGGGGAGCTCTGCCGGGGTGTAGTCGGGCTGCGGGATCTCTTCGCCTTCCGTCTGGCTGATGCCGAACACCGGCACCGACTTGAAGCCAATGAGCCGGGACTTTTCCTCGCCCGTCTCTTCGTCGGTGTAGGTCTTGACGATGGGAGCCAGGATGTAGGCGGCCTGCTCACCCTTCTTGACGTAGCGGCCCGCCTGCTTCCACTGGTTGAATCCCCGGACGTCCGTATCGCCGCCGGTCTGGATGAAGGCCATCACCTGGTTGTTGAAGGACCAGGTCTCAAAGGGCGTGGGGTCGCCCTGCCTCTGAATGCGGGCCACCTGGACGATGGGGGACAGGTCTCCCGCCTGAAACTTCTCTACCACCTTGTCGAGCGCGGCTTGCGCCTTGTCCGACAGCTTCACCTTGACCCTCCTATAGTCTGAAAAGCTGCTGCCCGTTGACCCACACGGGCTCGACGTTCTGCCAGTTGCTGCCGTCAATGACGGCCCAACTCCATCTGTTGCCGCAGATCCGGTAGGGATTCAAGTAGGCTTGCTGGCCCCACTTCTCGGTGAAGTATTTCTCTACCTGTTGCCGTGTCATCAACCCCTTCATGATTCTCCCTCCGTTCTGGTTCGAGATCATTCTATCATAAATCAGAACACTTGTCAAGCCCCTAGTTCTCCCCTGCTGGAAAATTTAATCTTAATCAAGAATGATATGGCCCAGGTCTACCAGGGCCAGACCGCCAAGCCAGTAGCCCAGGATCGCCCAGGGCACTGTCCAACCCTGCCAGGCCCACACGGCGATAGCCGGGGCCAAGAGATAGAGAGCGCGGATGATCGTGCTCAAAATGGGAGAGTGGGACAGCTTATGGCGATGGGGTAGGATCAGGGCATAGGGGTACCAGTACAATTGCCACAAGGTCCCAATGGCCTTGCCTGCGTGGCGGTAGACCAGGTTCTCGCTGTGGGTCCTGTGATCCACGTCGAGATCGGGTTCTACTACAAGGCCAGTGAGGGCACCGGCGGTCATCGCCAATGCCCTCACATCTCCCGTGACTATAGGTGCGATCAGGGTGACGCCGGCCAGGACCAACGTCACTCTGTGGTGGTGTCTACCCTCCATAGAAAATGGCGCAGGGGACTCCCGGCTTAAGCCGGGAGGGGAATGCGCCTTCCTCCTTTCTGCCACTTGACAAGTTGCGTAAGATGTGCTATACTTACGCCATGAAGAAGATACGTAAGGCATTTACGCTCTCTCCTGAAACGAACACAGACCTTGAACTCCTTGCGTCCGATATGCGGCAGACGCAAACCGCCGTGGTCGAGCTTGCAATCCGTGTCCTGAAGCGTGTCTGGGAGACAGAAATTGAACCGTTCGTACAAGTACCGGATCTACCCAAACAAGAAACAGATTAAGTTGCTTGAGCGCACCCTGGACCTGCACCGTCAGCTCTACAACATGGCCCTCGACCAGCGCCAGTACGTTTGGCGTACTCGCAAGCGCAGCCTCAACTACTACGACCAGGCCAACCAGGTCAAAGAGCTTCGCCCAGGAACGGACTTTGCTTTCCTCAACTACTCTTCGATGCAACGCACGCTCAAACGCCTGGACAGAGCCTTTGCCGCGTTCTTTGTCGGCGGCGGTTATCCTCGCTTCAAAGCCAAGGACCGGTGGGCATCTGTCACCTACACCTTCGGCGACGGCATCAGCTTTGCCAGGGACGGACGCCTGCGGGTGCAAAACGTCGGCAACGTTCGCATCTTCCAGCATCGGGACATTCCCAATGGAGCCAAAATCAAGACGGCGCAAATCGTTCGACAGAGGGCGACGGGCGCATGGTTCGTGACATTCAGCCTGGATCTGCCCGATCCCGAGCTTGGTCCGCACGCCGGCGATCCGGTGGGCGTTGATCTCGGCGTCACAACCGTTGCAGCCCTTTCCACCGGCGAGCTTATAAAAGCCCCGCGTCCCCTCCGTGAGGCAGAGCGGGAGCTGCGCGTTAAGCAACGCCGACTTTCTCGCCGAAAGAGAGGCTCCACCGGCCGGAAGAAGGCTGCCCGCCAGGTGGGGCGGGCGCATCTCAGGGTTGCCAACCAGCGCCTTGACTTCAACCACAAGCTGGCCCGCCGGCTGGTCGATGAGTTTTCTCTGATTGCCGTTGAAGACTTGAATATCCTTGGCCTTTCCAAGTCGCGCCTCGCCAAGGGCATACATGATTCTTCCTGGGGTCAACTGCTCTCTTTCCTGTCTTACAAGGCTGAAAGCGCCGGAAGCCAGGTCGTGAGTGTCGATCCCCGGTACACTTCCCAGGTATGCTCTCGGTGTGGTTCGATTGTTCCCAAAAGTCTCAGTGTTCGTGTTCATTCTTGTCCTGATTGTGGCTTGGTCTTAGACCGTGACCACAACGCTGCAATCAACATCCTGAACAAAGCACTACGGGCTCGGACTGAGCCTCGGGGCGCTAACGTGATCGGTTGCGATGTGCGTAGCCCCGGAAGCTCCCCGCTTTAGCGGGGAGAGGAAGTCACAGGCAGCCCATTCCTCTTCGGTGAGCTCGTCCAGGGGCTTGCCCAGGGCCTTCCATGCCTCCTTGGCCGGTTCCACGAACTCGGGCTTCAGGAGACAGATGGGCTCGGATACCTGCCTGCCCTTGTCGTCTCGCATGGTGTACTGGGTGTGGCACTTGGCGCAGCGACAGACGCCGTGGACAATACCCCACTCCAGCCAGCCGGCACCGGGCGTCCCGCACGTCTGGCACCGCCACCCTCGCTTCAAGGGCCAGTTCATCATCCCGTACCAGTAGTTCACCCTTTACTCCTTTCCGGCGGAAACCCTCTTGGGCAGCGTTATCATGCCCAGGTCTTCCCACGCCTCGTTGCGCATCCTGTGGCACCAATTGCACAGCGCCCCAAAGATGGGATCGTGGCTGTGAAAGGCCGACGTGCCTTTGAGCTTCACCAGCGGGCTGCCGATCTTCGCATACCCTCCGCACTCGGCGCACTTGCGGGCGTACAGGGCTTTCTCCGGGCTCTCAAAGTACCGATCTTTCATGTTTCCTCAGCACCAGCGACCAGGCAAGGCCGCCCAGGGTCTTGGCCGCGAACTGCAAGGCCATGATGCCCACTTGCAGCGGGAAGCCAAAGGCCAGGGCGGGAAAGATGATGCTGTCCACCAGGGCTGCCGCTGCGTTGCTGCCGTTGACCGTTATCAGTCTCTCCGTGCGTTCACTCAGCCAGTGGTAGCTCAAGGCATCCACTCCACCAGCCGCAGCAAAGGCCGCGAAGGATGCGTAGCCTATGCGTCCCGCATCCCGGCTCAGGAACCAGGACAAGAGAGAGCCTGCACCGATGAGCAGCCCCATCTTGGAGTACAGGCCCCGGTGCCGCCAGCTTTCGTGCAAATAGTCCCGGGCCGTCAGGTCCAGGCCGATGAACAGGAAGGCGTTGACCACGCTCATCCACGGCCCGAGCCAAGCCGTGGTCAAGTTGGCGGCCACGATGGCGCCCAGGTACATCAGCACAAAGCGCGAACGAACGACGGCCTCCCAACATCGTGCCACCGCTGCCATTGCAAGGTGTACTCCGTGGGGTGCTTGGCCCAGGCCGTGCCGTCGATGCTGTCCGGCATCTCCCGGAGCCTGCTGGCCCGGTAAACGCTGTTGACCCGCCCGATATGTGTCCACAGTCCTCTCCTTTTGGCCTCCCGGATCAGGTCGGCCGCAGTCTCGCTCAGTTTCCACTCTGTGCTGCCCCCGATGAACAGGGCATCCATGCTGTCCCACGGGATCTCCAGGTCCTCCAGCCCGTCCTGCCCTGCCAGGGCCACGGGAAAGCCCATGCCGTGGATGATGGGCTCCCACACATGGAATCGGATCAGGGTGGACCTGGGATGGTAGACCACGTCGGGGGCAACGACGAACAGGCAGTCATCGACGACGTGGGCTCTCTGGAGCCGGGCCAGGATGCGCTTGAAGTGCAGGGGTTCAAAGGCTCCGGTGAAACAGCCGTTGTCCACGCCATACTTCAGGCCGCGCAGCCCCGATCTCGTGGCTGTCCGCCTGGGGGAAAGCAGCAGCCCGTACACCTTTGGGTCGAGAACCCCAAGGGCCTGCAGGAGACCCTTGGGGTTCCCGGGGAACAACAAGAGCATCAGTCCGTGGCGACGTTGGCCCCAGTCAGGATTTGGTATGCGGGGTCTTCTTGCTGACCGACAGCTTCATGGCCCGCCACGTCCATGACGGCCGCTGCCTGGTGCAGCCAAGCCGCATCGCCGGTCATGAACTTGAGGGCCGTGCCGGCGATGATTGCAGCAAGGCAGGGTGCAGTGTCTTGCAATAGCGTGATTGCAACGGCAAGCTCCGCCAACGCCTCAGCCTTCTTCTCCGGGTCGTCGCAGGTATTGCAATCCATCTTTCCCTCCTAGTCCGTAGCGACCTTGCTCGACAGGAACTCGACCGAGAGCTTGTCCTTCATGGCCGAGAGCCCCTGCTGAATCATGTGCCCAATGACGGCTTCGGACAGCACATCGACCAGTTTGTGGACGATGTCGAACTGGCCCGCTACCCAGAAGTAGGTGACTGCGCTGAGGGCGGCGGCCAGGCAGGGCGCGTCCTCACCGATCTCGTCAACAAGATTGGTCATCTTGTCTCCAAGTTCCTCGACCTTGTCTTCGTGCATACAGGTGTCACACTTGCTCATCTTCAATCCTCCTTCAAGATTTGATTGACCGCCAGGATGCTGCATCGCATCATTCATGAGAACTTGGACCTCATTCCGGTGGCCATCTCGTGGCACACGGCCCAGAAGTCGAACTTGCAGCCGTTCACCATGCGCTCCAGGCTCTCTTGGCCGAACTTCTCCAGCAGGTCGGCCTCCCTCACCCACAGATTGCCACCGGCCATGGTCCCTTCGCCCTTGGCATAGTAGAACTCGCATTCCACGAGCCTATCATCTTCCATGGGTGTGTTCCTGTGGGGTCTCATGCCCCATACCTCTCCGTTGGGCATGGTGACTTTGGTGAAGGGACCATGCCAACCCAAGTAGAAGGTTGCGCCCTCCGGCACTTCGCCTGCCGGCACCCACAGCCTGGTCTTCTGGGTGATGCTCTTGTACTGGATGTGCTCGTTGAGCCAGAAGCGGGCCACGCGAGTGTAAGTCACGTACTGATTGCCAAAGACAAGCTCAACGTCCCAGGAAATGGGACTGTTAGACTTGTCTGGTGCGCTGACAATGCGCGCTTCCTTCAGTTCCTCGGGCTTCTTGCCGATGGACGTCACATAGTCGGCAATGATGGACGCCATGGTCCGGACGTTCATGCGATGCGCCTCCCCTTTCCCAGTTGGTCCACGTGGAACGGTACCGGGCTCACGTTGTAGCCTGGATGCTTGTTGCCGCGCCTGTCTACGATCCAGCAGTCTCCAATAACCGAGCCGTCCGCGTACTCCACCGGCTCGACGTAGTGGTACCTGGTAGGCTGGCCAAACTGGTCTCGCTTATCCTTCAGTTGGTAGCGGTAGCCGTGCCGCATCTTTCTGGACCGCCCGAATACCTGGTCAGGCCATACCCGGGTGCTGTTGGGCAAGCGTTTCACTCCCAGTTGGTTGCGCACGTATTGCCTTGCCTCTTCCTCGGGCACGGGCTCGTAGAACCTCACGTCACAGGCATAGGTCTCGCCTGGGAGCTTGACAAACCAACGCCTGGCCCTCATTCGTCCTCCCGTAGCGCAGTCTCCGCCTCTTTGAGCAACGCCCGCTCTTCACTGATCAGTGGGTAGCCGGTAAAGAGCGGGTGCCATTCGTCGTTGATGCCGTTCACAAAGCGACGAAGCAGCGCTTCAAGCTGTTGGTTCCTGGAGGCGAGGGCGTCAAACGCGGCGACGATCTCCGTCCGAAGCCTGGTGCGCTCTGTAACGGCATTCATGTACTCTTCCTCGAAGTCCGAGCCCAGTTCCCTTGTAGATTCGATGGTGTTCTCAAGGGCAGCAAGCCCAAGCAGTGCTCTTTTTAGTTCCCCTCGGTTCACTTTTTCCCCTCCGTTTCCGCCCGGAAATTTTTGCCCTGTCCCGAAATTCTCAGACAAGGTACCAACCCATGACAACATTATCGTCGTCATCTTCAAGGTACCTTACTAGAATGCCGGAGAAGAAGCTGTCGGGGAGGTAGCCGCTCCAGTTGCCTGGAAAGAGTGGCCCGCCCCGATGTACCGGGATGCGCTCGAACTCGCCCAGGTCGTAAACTTGGCCCTTGTAGCGTACAAAGTCATGCTCGTCGAGCTCGTCGTCGTCAAGGTGGTCAAACTCTTCCTTTTCTTCGTCCGTCAGTTCCCATCCATAGAGAATGGGCCGCGGATGGCCGTTGGTGGTGATTCTCAGTCCGTCCATCATAACGTCCCGTTCTGCGCTGCTCGGCGCTGCTCCTGAACCTCGTTCCAATACTCCAAGTCGGTGTCGTAATCCACTTCCAGGATTGTCACCCTCTCGAAGTAGGGGCACCTGTCCGGCTCGCGCCAGCGGGGACCGCCCCGGCTATAATCCAGGTACATGCCCAGGGCTTGCTCATCGTCCATGATGCGGCGGTAGAACTCGCCCCAATCGACCGGTGTCAGGTAGACAACTTCGCTCCTGAAGCCATACCTGTCGGCCATGTCCATCATGGCCCGGATAGCGGCCTGCTGAACCTTGCTCATGCCCGTACACTCGATGACGATGTCGCGATAGGTGCCCGACGCGATGGCCACCCCGAGTCTTTCCATGGCCCACGACTTGACGTAGGCGGACACTTCGTAGTGGTCCATAGTGGGGTGCGCTTCCAGGCACTCCCTTCGCAAAACCTCATAGTCGATGACATAGGCGTGGGGGTAGACCCGGTCGATGTAGTAGCTCTTGCCTATCCCCGACAGCCCAACGACAAAGATGAGCTCTTTCACTCCATCCCCCTCTTGCCCAGTATCTTGGGCTGCGAGTTGAGCCAGGCCGTCAGGAGCTCGACGGCGTGTTTGGGACACAGGACCCGCCGCATAGTCTCGTACCGGCGGCCTGGCTCACCGCAGATTTCGCAGGCCTTACTCATCTAAGCCACTTCACAGGCCAGGACAAGGTCGTTGTACTGTTTCGTGACTTGCGTGACCTTGCAGCCGTTGCTGTTCACAGACTCACCCACCTGGGTGGGGCGGTAGAAGTCGATGTAGATGATGTGCGAGTTCCAGGTTGCATCTGTCTTGTGCCGCCAGGATTCGACGAGATAGGGCGTGTTGTCCAGGTTTGTGTGGGTGATGATGTGGTTGTGCTTGTTCCACTCCAGGTGCAGCAGGTGGGGCCGCACCTGTTCCTTGTCGGCCATGGGGATGTACAGGGAGAGAATGTATTTGCCGTCGGGCACCCGCTCCCAGTCCAGCCAGTCGGGGTGCCCGATCTTGTCGCCCAGGGTATAGTCCTCCCATAGCAGGGTCTTGGTGACGTAGGGCATGATGTCTTGCAGGCCCAGTTCGTTGACGATACTCTCCGCCCAGGCGATCATGAGCAATTCGCGGTTGGCCCACTCCACGGCTTCTCGCCGTTGCTCTTCAAAGAAATTCACGATACCCTCCTTGCGTAGAATCTCACTTCCACGTGGTGGCCGCAGGTGGCTTGCGTCTTGACAACTTCATCGTATCCTGCCCGGATCTCGGCAGTCTGCCTCATGGTCAGGGGGATGAACGCACTGCCCGAGCACCCCTTCACTTCACAGGCCACCACATTGATGCCAGCGGTCGCTGCTCTTTGCTTCATGCTCCCTCCCTGGGCCGATAGGCCCCCAGGTATCTTCCCCGTTCTTGTTCGAGATAAGTATATCACAGACTAGAACGTTTGTCAAGAGGGTAATTCTATCGAATTTGAGAAAAGGAGCCCTGGGGGGCAAGGGCTCCCACCTAGTCGTAGTCCACCTTCTTTTTGCGGTCCTTGGGGTCCGGCACGGAGATCCCGCTACTCGGCTTGTGGTAGTCGTCGTCCTTGCTCCGCCTCCGGCCCCATCCCCGCTCTCGTCCGGCCTTCTTGTCGGCCTCATCAAAGGGGCCTGGTTTTCCCTTCTTAGGTGGCATCACTATCGCTCGTTTTGGTACTTCTCCAGCCATTCCCGCATCAGGTAGGCGGGGATGATGTACTTGGTGCCGCTCTCGCCGGTCTTCCTGTTGGTCACGCGCACACCGATGTAGTGTGTCAAAGCGGAGCGCACTTCACGGGGGAGCTCCAAGCCGTCGGGCACGATGTACTCGACGTCGGGCTCCCTCATTTCTTCTTCTGTGATTCGCCGCGACATACCTCACCCTCCCTATCGCGCTATCACAAGCGGTAGATAGAGGCGCTGCATCCAGGGCAGCGCCCGGCGGATGCGGTCGTAGCCCTCCTGGTTCGGATGAAACCCGTCCTCGCCGATGCAGGCCAGACCGCACTGCTCCATGATGCTCCAGGCATCCACGACGTAGATACCCCTGGCTTCCGCCTCTCCCTGGATGATGGCGTTGAAGAGCCTGGCCCTCTCCGCGTGGCTGTCGCTCCAGTCGAGCCAGGGGATGTTGATGGCCACCACTTCCTGAGCGTGGTCCTGGGCCACGTCCAGAAGCTGGCCGTAGCGCCGCCTGAACAGGTCCGGGTTGAGTGCGTAGAGCCGGTCGGAGCCACGCACGGCATGGATGCCGAGCTCCAGCACGATCCGGTCATAGTGACCGGCCTCTTCCAGGAAGAGGATGCTGTCGGCGATGTGGTAGGTGACGGCCCTCTCCCCGTTCACGGCAAAGCCAGGGTTAGCGGCTGTCAGGCTGTCGCCGACGAACAGAATTGCCAAAAGAAACGCTACGAGTTTCATCTTTCTCCCTCCGCATCATATTCCACCCGCACTCCAGGCAGATGGGCCTGGGGCCGGGGTAGAACGTCATGGTGATCTCACGGTCGCACTTGGGGCACTTCATCTGCCTTCTCCTTCAGGATTCGCCGGCAGTAGGTGGTGCCATTCATCCTGTCATAGGATAGGACATTGGGGCAGCGCATACCGGGCTTCAGGTGACGGTTGCGCGGGTCCCGGGTATCCCACTCGCAACCACGACTGCATACAAGGATCACTTGGCCTCCTTTCCGCCCGGAAATTCACATCCGAGATAATTCTATCATAAAATAGAACATAAGTCAAGCTCCAGATCATATTGACAAGTGTTCCTATCCATGTTAGAATTATCTCAGTTAAGGGGGCATGAGTATGGACAATAAGAAAATCGCGACCACTGCGCTTGCCCAGTGGCTAAACGACAAGATGGGGGACTTTACAGACCCCGTCACTGGCAAGCGGGGTCTGTCTATTAATGCGTTTGCCAAACAGGCGGGTGTGGCGCAAAGCCTGGTATGGAACGTCCTGAAGGGCAACGTCGTGCCCAAGGCGGACGTCCTCATTCGCTTTGCGGAGTTCTTCGAGGTATCACCCCTCACCCTATTCAGACTGGCCTACGTGGATGGTGAAGACGATCCCAGGTTTTCTCCCGAAATCCGGGCAAGGCTGATGGAGATTGAGGACATTCTGGCCGATGTCCCCGTTGAGGCTCAATTGCACCTGGTCTCATCGCTTGTCACTCAAGCGTAAATGCTGAAGATAGCTGCAAGGGCGTGGGAAAAGGAGTTGATAACCGAATAGCTCCAGGCCAATCAAGGTGCAGGGCAGTTGCCTTGGATTTTGCTTGTCGAGGGGGATGCAGGGATGGAAAGGCAGGAGATTGAGGATTTCTTCTTGATGCTGGCCAGTGACGGATTCTACGAGCACGCACGCGAGCATTCATTGGCCTTGGCCAGCGCATTCCGAACCGTAAGGGAGTATTTTTCGGCGCTCGCAGATGCGTGGGAGATCTTCGAGCAGATGGGGATCGTGCTATCCCATCATGCAAAGTTCAGGATCGGCCGAGCGGCCATACTTGAGTGGGAAAAGTAGTAACTCCCCCACAAAAGAGGGTACCCATCACGAGGACGGGTACCCTCTTTTGCTGTGCCTGCCCTAGAAGGGCAGGTCGTCGTCCGTCGCGGGCGGCGGCCCACCAGCGGAGCCACCGTTCTCGCCACGGTCGCCCAGGAACTTGACGGTGTCGGCCCGGAGCTCGAAGCTGGCCCGCGGGGTGCCGTCCTGTCCTGTCCAGACACGGGGGTTGAGAGCCCCGTCGTGGGCCTCACCCTGGACCACGCCTTCGACGAACAGCATCCGGCCCTTGCCGACGTACTTGGTCACGGTCTCGGCCAGACCGCGCCAGCAGGTCACGCGCCACCAGGTGGTCACTTCCCAGTTGCGGCCGTTGTACGACTCCTTCCAGCCGTTGGGGCACGGGCGCTCACCACCGTCAGGCAGCGACTTGCTGATGGTCTCCTTGGTAGCCAGGGAGAAGCTGGTCACGGGTACGCCGCTCTCGGTGTACCGCATCTCCGGGTCCTGCCCGACATAGCCAATGAGGGAAACACGCTGGAACATGGTTTACATTCTCCTTTCGTTTTTTTCGCTTGCGCGTTATTCATACCCTGCGGCGACAGCCGCCGCCTTAAGGGTTTCGTGACTTGGCTCGGGGTCGCCCAAGTGGAACCCCGTGTCATGCCAGGCCAGGTCTTCCATCTTCCCGGCCAGGCTGATGATCTGGAAGGGCTCGTACTGCCCGTTCTCGATGTACTCAGCGATAGCTGAGGCAATCCTAAGAATCTGTTGGTCGTTCACTTTTTCCGCCCGGAAATTCGCTGGCCTTTTGCTTCAGCCAGTCCCACCAGTTGGGCTTGCCGGGTCCCAGGGCTGCCCACTCGTCCTCCATGCGATCCCCACACTCGGCACAGACGTGACCACGATTAGGGATTTCCCGTGCATACACCAGTGTGGGGCGCTGAAAGTCCATGTACATGGGGATTTCGGCCCCGCAGTTGATGCAGTGTGTCGGGACCGGCTCGACGTCCTTGATGTCAACCTTGAAGTCACACTCCCTACAGTGCAGGGCCTTGTCTTCACCGTCGATGTCGCAGTTCAGACAATAGTCCCATCCGAGGTCTGGATAGAAACGGACCCCGTCAAGGAGCTTGGTGCCAAAGTCAATCTCGATCAGCATGTTGGGGTCGCCGCACTGTGGGCAGACCGGCTCGTTGTCAACAAAAATCACCTTTGTCATCTTTCCCTCCCCGTGGTGTGCCCCACGGCATTGCTGCCGCAGGGCACACCGAGTTAAGGGGCATAGCCCCAGGCGATAGCCTAACCTTCTTTCAGCAGGCCAGCCTCATTGAGAATCCGGTAGAGCTCATTGTTAGAGACAATGGCCTCTTTGGCGTGCTCTGGTTCGTCCTGTTCGTCGTAGAAGGTGAAACGAAACTTGGTATGCGTTGTCTCTGCGATATTGTGGGCATAGTCATAGGGGGATGCACTCTTGAGGGCGTGAAGTCCAGTCAGGTACATCTTCATTGGCTCAAGCCTCCTGCTTGCAGGGCCTTCTTGGCCAGTCTATCGGCCCGCTCGTTGAACTCGTGCCCGCTGTGACCGTTGAGCTTGACGTACTCGACGGTGTGGCCCATGAGGGACACCCGGGCACAGATGCGGCCGATGATCTCCGCCAGGTGGGGCACCTTGGGCCGCCAGCCGAACCGCATGTAGCCCACCACCAACTGGCTATCCGTGTACACCGTTATGGAGCAACCTGGCTTCTTGACAGCCTTGATGCCCTCTTCGACGGCCAGCATCTCCATCTCGTTGTTGGTGGCCTGGTCTTTCCGCCCGGAAATCTCCTTCTCGTGGACCTGGCCGTTCACCCTGGTGCGCAGGATGGCAGCCCATCCGCCCGGGCCGGGGTTTGGTTGGCAACTCCCGTCAGTATAGATGTCCACGTTCATCGTCTTTCCCTCCTAAATGGGCTTGGCGTCCTCGGTCCTGGTGTGAATCCACAGGCCCTTGACGCCGATGACTGTGAACCTCTCGGGCTTGCCCATCTGCTCCCAGGCTTCGTAGAGGGTCACGCCGTCTTCCTGCGTGGACCTCCAGACGCCCGTGGAGTTTAGGGGCTTGAACCTGTTCTGCAGGGCATCGTCGCCCCACGGATACCACTCCCCGGACTCCATATCCCAACGCAGCAGGGTCATGGCTCACTCTCCACTTCGAGCCACAGTTCCATGGCCTCCTGGATCATCTCCAGGGCCTCGGCGACCGTGTCCCCGGCGCTCATGCAGCCGGGCATTTCCACGACTCGAACGAACCAGCCGTGTTCCTCTTCCCGCACCAGTTCAATGGTCAGCTTGTCGAGTTCAGGATTCATTTTCCCTTCCTGCCCCAAAAAATCCAGCCGCTGATGCTAAAAGAGAAGAATGGGGTCATGAGCACAAAGCGGCTCCAGTTCTTGTACTTGGGGATATAGCATTCCCAACACCGCTTGAGGCTGGTCCGGTCAATCCTGTCGGGTAACTGGATCAGCGCCACTTTCCCGGGGAACCAGATAGTCCTGTAATCCCTAAGCCACTTCATGTTGTCCCTCCTTTCAGCAGGTCGGCGGAGAATCGAACTCCGCTGTCCCGTTTTGGAGACGGGACGGACCTCCAGGCCCCGACCCAGGCTGGCAAGCCCGGACCGTCCGGGCTTACCAGGTCATCCTTCCTTTGTCATCGTGGATGATTTCGCCTTCACCGTTAAGGCTCACGCAATAAACACCCATAATCATTCCTCCTGGCCCGCCGGGACCGCAACCGGCGGGCCGTGGGTTACGCGCCGTTCAGGTATTCCATCAGTCGGGCCGCCTGCCACTTTTGTTCGGCATCCCTGGCGGCATCCCAGGCGGCATCCCGGGCAGCTCTGGCGGCTGTCCTGGCGGCATCCCAGGCGGCTGCCCTGGCGGCAACCAATTCCTCTGCCGTAGCCTCGCCGCCAGCGTAGCGGCGGGCTACGGCGATTGCGCGTCGGGGGCGGGGGTCGTCGCACAGGTGCACCACCCGCTCTGCGCAATCGCAGGCGAACAGCCGTGCCGTGCGTTCATTCCATCCGAGGCGTCGCAACAGCCGCGCCTCGCGGACGACGACCTTGTCCCCGGCCTCAATCATCTCGCCGCGATACTCCGCCTCGAAGATGGCCGGGCCGATCCACGAGAGCAAGTCCTGCTCCCGGGCTAGGTGGTAGCCGTTCTCGCAGGGCGACAAGTCGCCCTGGATGGCCGGCATCCACTCGCCGGGCGTCCACGAGCCGTCGGGGTTCTTGGTCGGCAACGGCCACGAGCCGTTGCCGCCGTTGTAGCAAGTTCCGTCGCCGTTCAAGACTTTGAATAGCATCATGACCCCTCTCTCCTTCTGCCCGGCCTTTACGGGGCTGGATGCCCGCCGGTTGCGGTCCCGGCGGGCTGTGGTGTGCTAGGCGGGTACGTAGTCCTGCCACACGTACCGCTTCTTTTTGTCATCCCACACCGCCCACATCTTGTTGGGGCGGTAATACTCGTCGATGCGGCCTTCGGCCAACGCTGCGTTAGCCGCTTTGACGATTTCCGCCATGTGCTCCTCCGCCCAATCGTGGGCGTAGACCCGCCTGTCCCAGTCGGACAGGCAACCACTTACAACGCCGCCCCGGCAATGGATGCTGGGGGCAGGCGGGTCCCAGGGGAACCGCGCCAGCTCGACGGCCTCCCCGCCGTGGTACCCGAAGACGGCCATGTGACCGTCTTCCACACGGTACTGGTAGATCGAGCTCCTGTCCCGACAGATTGGGTTGAACGTATCGTCATTCAACCCGATGATGTCTTTCAGGACCATCGGGTCCCATGGAACCAGCGAGCTAACGGTAAAACTTTCATTCATCTTCCTCTCCTTTTGCCCGGCCTGTCCGGGCTGGATGCCGGCTTTCGCCGGCTTATTCGCCGAACGCGGCCAGCCTGGGGTCGTTCTTCGGTGCGCTGGGAAACAAGGTGTTGGCTATCTGGTACAGGTCCATTTCGATCACGCCTTCGGCGACGCCGAACCGTTTAGCAATATCCTTCGGCATGTTGTCCTCCCTTGATCTTTTCCACCCGGAAATGCTCGGGTGATACTTGTTTCTTGCGAGTGAGGCAAACTGTCACGACACGGCCTTCTCGAATGATGGCCGCGATGTGGTCAGACGCGACCCACTGTCGCCGGTGGGGGTCCTTTGTGGGTCGGATGGGAATTACTACAGCATGGTCTCCGGTTACGGGGGTCTGCTCAATCTCCCGGATGAGACTGTGGATCGCAGGGCTGCCCACCTGCGGTGCCAACGCCTGCAATCTCTCTTGTGCATGGATCGTGAACTCCATGCTTCCCTCCCCCGTTCTG
>MTKZ01000154.1_pt2 | contig 53424 bp, 50 predicted proteins | sample 1042781 | NCBI WGS metagenome assembly MTKZ01 (sample SAMN06212207, study PRJNA360539) | anaerobic digester metagenome | biome: Wastewater treatment plant; material: sludge; isolation source: anaerobic digester fed with sludge from wastewater treatment plant | place: Denmark: WWTP Viborg ...
GAATTCCTTCTTCGCCCGGTGGATTTCCACGCCCCCCATTTGAAGGACGTCGAGCATCTTGAGCATCGTGGGGGGGTCGGGCTGGACGGCCGGAACAACGAAGGCGTACGGCTGTCCGGTCTCGACGGTTTCGACGGAGTGCTTGTTCATCCGGTAGGTGTTGAGCAGGAATTCCTCTTTATACAAGGAGGCCGTACGAAGGAGGCTCAGGGAAAGCGTCAGCTCGTAATCGACGATGTCCCGCAGGCGCCACCAGCCGCCGGGCCAGGGATCGGGAAACTCGATCCGCTTTTGCGTGTAGGATGTCGGGATTTCGGTGGGCTCGATGAAGAGGGGCGTGGCCAGCCCGACCGAGGCCATCTCGCTCAGCAGGCCGAGAATGTTGTGGAGCCAGGAGGTGTCGTCGCAGGCTCCGATGTACCAGCCGGTGAAGCTCCGGCCGTGAACGACGCCCTTGAAGCCGTTTTTCTGGAGGTCGTAGCCCAGGTTGGCGCCAAGCAGGTTGACGCCCCGCCAGACGAGCGGCTGGACATTCGGGACGGGAGGATTCATGAACGGGGGGATGAAGAGACGGGCTCCGTCGGACCCCATCTGGTGCTGGTCGAGGTGGATCTGGGGGAACCAGTCGTGATAAAGAACCTGGTTGACGGCCCGCGTTTCACTGAGGTTGGACATGAACCAGTCGCGGTTGTTGTCGTGGCCGGCGTAATGATGGTAGAGCCAGGGCATGTCCCCGCCCTCGAACTTGGTCCCGAGGTTTTTCTTGTACCAGTCGACTTCCATCTGGTTGCCGTCGGGATTGGACGTCGGGACGAGGAGGAAAATGACGTCCCGGAGGACGGCCGCGGCGTCGAAGGGCGTATCCCCGGTGACTAATTTATAGGCCAGCTCCATCGACATCTGGGAGGCGGCGATCTCCGTGGCGTGGAGGCTGCACGTGACGAGGACGATGACCTTGCCGTCCCGGGCCAGCTTCTCCGCTTCGGCCGCCGGAAGGGTCCGTGGATCCTTAAGCTTGGCGGAAATCGCTTTGTATTCATCCAGCCGGGCCATGTTTTCCTCGGCCGTGACGACGGCCATGATCATCGGCCGCTTCAGGGTGGAGGTCCCGATGGTCTCGATCCTGATCTTCGGCGATTCCGAGGCCAGCTTCTTGAAATAGGCCTGGATTTGTTCGTAGTCGGCCAGCTTGCGGTCGGCGCCGATCTTGAAGCCCAGGAATGCTTCGGGCGATGTTTGAGCGGGGAGGAACAGGGGCGCGAGGAGAAGGGCGAAGAGGACGGCCGCGCCGGCTTTCAGGGAGTCTTTCTTCAACATGAAAACCTCCATGCGCGAATCAGTTCCTTTTTTTCTACCACTGCCGCCGGCCGGAGTCAAACAAATCGTGGCTCGATGACGTTTCGGGATGTCGGATGATGAGATATTCCACCCGGTTCGTCATGGAGCCTCGGCTCGGTTCGGGGCCGGCCGTCGGCGGAGACGCGGGCCGCGATCCGGCCCGGATGTTTTCCGCCCAAGCCGCCGATTCGGATGACAAGCGAAAGCAATCCCCCGGGCTCGAGGCCGGCGTTCGGCCGGGCCGTCGAGCGGTCCGCGGTTGCTTGCCGGCTTGAACGGGCCGCCCGGCGCGCAAGAGCAAGCCTTTCATTGACTTGGCCGGCCGGTTCGTCTAGAATTTGGTCCCCCAGGCGGCGTAGCTCAGTTGGTCAGAGCATGCGGCTCATATCCGCAGAGTCCGGGGTTCAAATCCCTGCGCCGCCACTTCATTTCCCTTCTTGCTTTTCCGCCCCGCGGATGAAGACGCCCCGCCGTGTTAAAATAGGTCCGGAGGAAACGAGCCACCCTGGGTCATTCATGAGTCGAGACGGCTTCGGTCGCGGAGCGAAGGCGGTCCGATCGACTCGTTGGGAGGGAAATGCTTATGGCCCGTATCGAAGAGACAATCATCGAGGGATGAGAATCCTTGATTATTTGAAATAAGGCGGGATAAAGGAAATGGGAGAAGCGCTCACCGGCGCCGGGAAGCGGATCGCGGCGGGGAGGAAGGCGGTGAGCCGAACGCCCGGTCTCGTTTCGATGGTCCGCCGGACGATCCTCCGCCGCGGCCTGGCCGCTCCCGGGGACCTGATCCTGGCGGCCTGCTCGGGCGGGGCGGACTCGACCGCCCTTCTCCATGTCTTGCACGATCTGCGGACGGAGTTCTCTTTCCGCCTGGCCGTGGCCCATTTCGACCACGGCTTGCGGGCTTCTTCCGGCCGGGACGCCCGGTTCGTTCATGAGTTGGCGGCGTCTTTCGGCCTTCCCTTCCATTATGAAAAGAAGGACGTCCGGGCCGCCGCCCGCAAGCACGGCTGGAACCTGGAAGAAGCCGGACGCCGCCTCCGGTACGATTTTTTATGCCGGGCGGCGGTTGAAACGGGCGCGGCCCGAATCGCCACCGGCCACACGCTCGACGACCAGGCCGAGACCGTCCTGATGCGAATCCTCCGCGGGAGCGGGCCGCGCGGCTTGGCCGGCATCGCCCCAATCCGCGAAGGCCTGATCATCCGCCCCCTGATCGAGGCCCGGCGCAAGGAGATCGAAGCGTTCCTCCGGGCCCGGAAGATCGTTCCCTGCGAGGACGAAACCAACCGCGACCCGGCTTTTCTCCGCAATGACGTCCGGCGCCGGCTGGTCCCGTATCTGGAGAGGAATTACGAGCCGGCCGTCGCCGAGAAGCTCGGCCGGATGGCCGAAATCCTGGAGGCCGAGGATCGGTTCCTGGAAGCGCACGTTCGGCGAATCCTGCCCGGCCTGGTCCAGGGGGAAAGCGCCGAGGCGCGTTTGAACGCCGACGCCCTGGCGTTTCTGCCGACCGGTCTCTCCCGCCGCTGCATCCGGGCTTTCATCGAGGACCGGAAAGGCGACCTGCTCCGCGTCTCCTTCGACGACGTCGAGAACGTCCGGACTCTCCGGGAGGGGAAAACGGCCGTTCTTCCCGGAGGAATCCGGCTGATCCGAGAGGGCGCCTGGATCCGGCGGGCGGCCGGCCGTCGGCCGGGCCAAAGGACAGCCAAGGGATTCCGCCGCCGCTGGGACGGGACTGTTCCCCTGGCGGTCGTCGAAACGGGCGCCGTTTTCACGGCCCGCCGCTTTCGGGGGGGGGCCCTCTCGAAATTCCCCTTTGACGACGCTCGCCGGGTCTTCCTCGACGCCGGCCGCCTCGTTTTTCCGCTGATCGTCCGGTCTCCGCGGGCCGGCGACCGCTACCGGCCGGTCGGCTCGCCGGGCCGGCGGAAGATCAATGAGATGCTCCGGGGCCGGGGCGTCCCCGTTTCCGAGCGCGGACTCAGGACCGTCTTCGAATCGGGCGGGGAGATCGCCTGGGTGGAGGGGCTTCCCGCGGCCGAGGCGTTCCGAATCGGCCCGTCCACCCGCCGCGTCCTTCGAATCGAGAAGGACGTTTCTTAAAGGCAGGTCCCGCGCCAGATTTCGAAGACCAGCAAAGCCCAGAGCTGGTGGCTGAAATTTTCCCGGCCGGCGGCATGGGCGTCGATCATCCGGCGGATCGGGGCGTAGGCGAACCATCCGCCCTCCCGGATCCGTTTTTCGCTCAGAGTCTCCTCCATCAAGTCCCGAAGGTCGGTCGCCAGCCAATGCTTGATCGGGATGCTGAATCCCTCTTTTTTCCGATAGAGCGTCTCCCGCGGGAGGAGCCGCTCGAGCGTTTTCTTGAAGATCCACTTCGTCGTTCCGCCGCGGAGCTTCCAGTCGCCCGGCAGACGGAAGGCGAATTCGACGAGCTTGTGGTCGAGCAGCGGTTCCCGGGCTTCCAGCGAGACGGCCATGCTCATCCGGTCGACTTTAACCATGATGTCGTCGACGAGATACGTCTTGAAGTCCAGGTAGAGCTCCCCGGTCCGGTCGTCGAATCCGTTCATCGCCTGGAAGTAAGCCGGAAACGGCTCCCGGCGCCGGAGCGCTCCGATCCCGCCGATCGCCTCCCGGAACGCCGGTCCGTAGAGCTCCCGCTTCATCCCATCCGAGAGGAACATCATCCACCGGAGATGCCGGTGGCCGGCGTCCTGGTCAAACGCTTGGGTGAACCTCCGGATCTTGTTCCAGGTCCCCTTCTTTTTTTTCGAGGGCGGCAACCGGCCGGCGACCGCTCCGGCCGCCCGGGCGGCCGCCGCGACGCCCGGCCAGCGGGCCATCCGCTGGGCCAAGTAATGCTCGTAGCCGGCGAAGAGCTCATCCCCGCCGTCGCCCGACAGGGCCACGGCCACCCGCCGGCGGGCCATCTCGGAGACCAGGTACGTGGGAAAGATGGAGAAATCGCCCAGCGGCTCATCCAAATGCCGGACGAGCTTTTCGGTCAATTCCAGGGCTTTCGGCTCGAGAACGAGCTCCTCGTGCTCGGTCCGGAATCTCTCGGCGATCCGGCGGGCATGGGCCAGCTCGTTGTAGGTCGGATCGGTGAATCCGATCGAGAATGTCCGGAGCGGCTCGGCCCCGAGCTCGCGCATCAGGCCGACCACGGCCGAGGAATCGATGCCCCCGCTGAGGAATGCGCCGAGGGGGACGTCGCTCACCAGGCGGAGCTTGACGGATTCCTTGAGAAGAGCGTACAGCTCGTCCTGGGCGGCGGAGAACGAGGCCGGCGGCCGCGGATCCGGATCGGGCTCGACGTCCCAGTATCGTTTGACCTCGATCCGGCCGTCTTTCCACGTCAGGAAATGGCCGGCCGGGAGCTTGAAGACGTTTTTGAACATCGCGTAGGGGGCCGGGACGTATTCAAGGGTCAAGTAAAAGTCGAGGGCGGCCGGCTCGACCTCCCGCCGGACGTCCGGATGAATGAGGATGGTTTTCAGCTCGGATCCGAAAACCAGCGTCCGGTCGGGGAGTTGCGTGTAGTAGAGCGGCTTGACCCCGACCCGGTCGCGCATCAAGAGAAGCGTTTCCGTCCGCTTGTCCCACAACGCGAAGGCGAACATCCCCCGGAACCGTTCGATGAAGGCCGGCGCGCCCCATTCCTCGTAGGCGTGGACGATCGTCTCGGTATCGGACCGGGTCGAGAAAACATGGCCGCGGTTCCGCAGCTCGTCCCGGATTTCGGCGAAGTTGTAGGCCTCGCCGTTGTAGGCGATCCAGATCGTGCCGTCCTCATTGGAGAGGGGCTGGTGGCCCCCCTTGACGTCGATGATGCTCAACCGGCGGTTGCCCAGCCCGGCCCGGCCGTCGGCGTAGACCCCCTCGTCGTCGGGACCGCGGTGGACGATGGTCCCGCACATCCGGCCGACCAGCTCCCGGGAAAACGCCGCTCCTTCCGCCGTCCGGACCAGCCCGCAGATGCCGCACATCGCCATCAGGGGGAAACCAGTTCGGGAGTGAAGAAGACGCCGAGCCAGCGGCGCTCGTCGCTTTTCTTGTCCTCGAAATAGGGGATGGATCCCTTGGCCGCCTTGATCCTCACCCGGTACATGCGGGCGGGCTCGACCCGGAATCCCGGACCGACGGGGAATCGGAGCTCGGCCCGGGCGTGGGGGCCGAGGGTGACCGTCTTCCGTCTGCCCCCGACCCAGACCGTGACCTTGTTTTCGAGGCGCGGGTTGTTAAGGACGTGGAAGACGATTTCCTTCACCGGGGCCGAGGTCCGGAGGATGAATTCGGCCTTGCGGTCGCCGAGCGTCCACCAGCCGTTCTCCTCCCGGTGCTTGACGTTGAAGTTGTCGTTGAGAAAATAAAGGAAGCGGTCGTCGAAGAGCGGCTCGCCCCACCGCTGGCGGAAGGCGGCCGGATTGGTGTTCGTCGGCAGGTCGTTGATCAGGGTCAGCTCGACCGGGAAGTACGTGAACGGGAAACGCTTGGCGTTGTCGGCCGGCGCGTGGGCCGCCTGGATCGGCGAAACCAGGATCGGGGCGATCAGGAGAGCGGCCGCGGCCCATTCAGCGGCGAGACGCTTCGGGCGGAGGTCCGCGCCGGGGAGAAAGAAAAACAGCGGATAGATCCCCATGAAATACCGGTTGGCCAGCGAACCGCCGCCGCCGCCGAAATTGTCCGGCATGAGAATGACGTAGATCAGGATTTCCCCCGTCAGGGCGGCTAAGAGCAGCCAGCGGTCGAGGGTTTTCCGGCCGAGGAAGAAGAAAACCAGGGCCAGGAAAGCGGGGAAAAAATACCAGGCCATGCCGCTGAACCGGCCGAAGATGAAATAAAACAGGTTGATGGGAACGAACTTCGCGGGCCGGAGGGCCCGTTCAAGATAGCCGTCGGCGGTCATCAGCCGGCCTTGGGCGGTATCGAAGGTGAGCTCGGGCCGCTCGTAGGGGAAGCTGAAATAGAAGCTCTTCCGCTCGCCGCCCTGGTAGTTCCAATCCCCGGTCAGAAGAACGTTGGTCCCGAAGAGGGCTCCGAAGGAGACGGTGAATACAAGGACCAGAACGAGGGCTTTGCCCGGCCGTTTCTTCAGGATGGTCCACAGGAGCAAGGGTCCGAAGACGGCGACATTGGGCGGCTTGGCGTAGGCGACGATTCCGGCGACCGCGGCCGCGCCGTAATCGGACGCGTCCGAGAGAAGGAAAGCCGTCCAGCGACCGCTCCAAGATTTTCGCCCGGGCGTTTTTTCCGGCGGGGCGGCCGCCGTGCCGCCCTCGGTCCGCCGGTGTTTGTACAGCCAGAGGAACAGAACCGTGAAAACGCAGAACAAGTTGAAGAAATCCGGGGCGATCCACAGGGCATATGCCCCGGCAACCGAGGCGCAAAGGTAGGTCATGATGCGCAGGAGCGACAGGCCCGGGCGGTTGTGGAGGGAGAAAAAGGCCAAGCCCATCAGCAGGAGGAGAGCGACGAGAAGAGCGTGAAAAACGATCGGTCCGTTGGCCCCGAAGATCCGGACAAACGGGGCGGCGAACAGGGCGTAGGCCATGGACTTGGCGAAATAGAGCTTCTCCCCGGCCGGCGTCATGACCCGTTTCAGGAACAGGCCTTGCGGCCCGGCCCAGAACCGCTCCTTGTACCGGATGAGATCCTTCTTCGTGTATTCCAGGTCATGGTCGTAGGCCAGGCTTTGGGCGATGGAAAAGTAAGTCGCCTGGTCGGCGGCGAGAAATCCCGCGTGAAGGGCCGGAAGGTCGGCGGACAGGGCGAATCCCAGAAAGACCGCGCTTATCAGGAGGACGGCCGTTAGGGCGTCCTTTTTGTCCGATAACATGGTTTCTATCAATACCATAATCAAAGGGGACAGGTCAAAACCAAGTCCCTCTCGGTCTGTTTTTTGTTTATTGAGGGAACCGCGCCAAATAGGCGGCGATGATCCGGTCGCCCCAGACAAGGGCGACGTAAGCGGCGGGGGCGAGAAAAGACCCGAAGGGCAGGGCGAATTTCATGTCCCGGCCCTGGAGCTTCATTAGAAGGAGGCCGAAGATCGCCCCGGCGAACGAAGCCAGGATCAGGGTCAAAAGCGTCTTTTCCCATCCCAGAAACGCCCCGATCATCAGCATGAACGTCACGTCGCCGAAGCCGAGGCCTTCTCTTTTCCGGATCAGGCGGTAGAATCCGTAAACCAGGAGGAGAAATCCTCCGCCGGCCGCGGCGCCGAGAAGCGCCCCGCCGGGAGTCAAATCGTCGCGGAAGAACGCGTAGGCGAAACCCAAAACAATCCCCGGAAAAGTGAGGGCGTCGGGAAGGATCTGATGACGGGCGTCGATGAAGGCCAGGGCGATCAGCCCGCTGGTAAACAGGGCCGAGGCGAAAAACGACAGGGTGAATCCGCCCGCCCGGACGTAGAGGACGGCCAGGAGAACCGGCGTCAGAAGTTCGACGGCCGGATATCTCAAGCTGATCGGCGCCCGGCAGCGGCGGCACTTGCCCCGGAGAATCAGGTAGGACAGGACGGGGATGTTTTCATACGGCTTGATCCGGGCGCCGCACGAGGGGCAGGACGAGGGCGGGCGGAGCAGGCTCATCCGCCGCGGGACCCGGTGGATGACGACGTTGAGGAAGCTGCCCCAGGCCAGGCCGAAGACGACGACGAGGATCAGCGCTTCCATGGAATCACCGCTGTTTTGACCTCGCCCGTCTTCGGGTCGTACAAGTAATCTTTCCCGTCGAAATCCTTCGGGACGGCCGCGATCAGGCGGGTGGACGCGAGCTCGTCGAGTCGTCGGGCGGCGCGTCCGCGGATTTCCCGGAACCGTTCCAGGGCGGCGTTCAAGGCGGCGATGTCGACGGACGCCTTGATGTTGTACAAGTGATTACTGGCGATTTTCTTGATTTCGCGGTCAGGCGCGGTTTCGTAGACCTCGCGCCAGGTCTCCCAGGACGTCTGGTAGTCCATTGTCTTGAAGGCGGCATTGGCGAAGAGACGCCGGGCGATGGCCGGCGCCTCGGGGAGGTCCATCGCCTTCCGGTAGTAGCTTTTGGCCCGCTCGTAGTCCCGGAGATAAAGCTGGCAGTAATGGCCGGCTTCGAAGGGGAAGATCCAGGCCCCGGGATTGCGGGCCGCGCCGTCGTCGTACATCTTCAGGGCGAGCTCCGGGTCCCGGAAGTCGTGATGGGCGATCAAAGCCGCTGTGAGATATGGATCCATCCAGTTCGGGTCGAGGTCGGCGATGACCTCGAAGATGCGGTTGAAGTGGCGGCGGCGGTCCGGGACGGCCGTGTTGCCGTAGTACTGAATCGCCCAGACATAGGAAACGTCGGCCGTCAGCGAGGAAAAGCCGAAAACGGCGGCCTTCACGGCCGGTCCGGACGGCAGGTAGACGATGCCGGCCCCGGGGATCTTCGCCCGGGGCATCCCGTCAAGCCCGACTTTGATACCGGCGAGGCCGCCCAGCAGGAGGAGCAGGGCGGCCGGGGCAAGCGGTGTTTTTCCGGCCATGGCTCAGACGAAATCCCGCCGCCGGAAAATCAAGACGGCCAGCAGCAGGACGAAGGCCGTGTAGACGACCGCGTAGCCGGCCGCGCCGAGTCCGAAGCCGGAGGGAAGCGGCAGGTTCTGGACGACCTCCGTCTTGATGTTGAAATTCTCCAGGTCGGGAAGGATCGCGTCCAAGACCCGGAGCAGGGTCCGGCCGATCCCCGGAGGGGTTTTCCGGATCAGGGTGTCCAGCCCCCAGGAGAAATGGCCGATCAGGTAGAAGCTGAGGGCGAACAGCGAGCTGAGGATCGGCGTGGAGAAACAGGAAAAGAGAACGGCCACGGCCGTCAGAAGCATCAGCTCCAGAAAGATGAAGAAAACCGCCGGCAACATCTGGATTTCAAGAGTGAACGTGTGGAGGAAGACGACGGCCAGCGAGATCACGGTCATGGCCGCGACCATGGCCGCCAGGGTCAGGACGAGACCGAGATATTTTCCCAACAGGAACTCCGACCGGCGGAGGGGCTTGGAAATCAGAGTGAAGATCGTCCGCTTTTCAATCTCCTTGTAAACCAGCCCCGTCCCGATGAGGATGGCCATCAAAGCCCCGAAGAAGGCGATCGAAGCCAAGCAGACGTCCTTGACGACTTTGACCCGGTCGCCCACGGTCAGGACGGCCAGGACCCGGGCCAGGATGATCGACAGGGATGAGAAAAAGAGAAGGAGGTAGAGGATCCGGTCGCGGACGGCCTCCTTGAACGTGTGGCGGGCGATGACCAGGATCGTCATCGGCGGGCCACCGTGTCGACGAAAATATCCTCGAGCGTCTGCGTCCGGGGAACCAAGGCGTGGATCCGGCCGCCGCGCTCGCGGACCAGGTCGAGGAGCGGCTGAACCCGGGTTTCGTCGAAGACCTTGAGAAGCGTTCGGCCTTCCCGCGTCTGGAGGCGGTCGCCGAAGTCCGCCAGCGACGCGTCATCGACGCCGGCCAGGGTGATCTCGGTGAACAGGATTTTTTCCGAGACGAGATCGGAAAGGCGGCCCTGGCTGAGGATCCGGCCTCCGACGATGATCGCCACCCGGTCGCAGATCATCTCGATGTCCTGGAGGATGTGGGAGGTGAAGAGGACCGTCCGGCCGGCCGCGCGGAGACCGAGGATGATATCCCGGATCTCCTTCCGGCCGAGCGGATCGAGGCCGCCGAGCGGCTCGTCCAGGATCACGAATTCCGGCTCGTTGATGAGCGCTTGAGCCAGGCCGATGCGCTGGAGCATCCCCCGGGAATATTTCCGCAGCGCCTGTTCGGCGGCTCTCTCCAGCCCGACGAGCCGGAGAAGGCGGTCGATGCGCCCGGCCCGCTCGGTTTTGTCCACCCGGCTGAGCTGGGCATAAAAGTCGAGGAATTCGCGCCCGGAAAGGTGATCATAAAAATAAGGATTCTCCGGCAGAAAACCGAGCCGGTCCTTTGACCGGGGATTCAAGGGGGACCGGCCGAAGAGGGAGACGGTCCCGGCATCGGGGAAGACCAAGCCGAGAACGCACTTGATCGTCGTCGTTTTGCCGGCTCCGTTGGGCCCGAGGTATCCGAAGATTTCCCCCGCGGCGACCGTGAAGGAGACGCCTGTCAGGACCTCCCGCTTCTTGGGGATGAATCCCGGCCGGAACGATTTGCGGACATCCGCCAATTCCAGCACGTTTCCCATGATCGGCCGTTATTATAGCACAAGGGCGGCCGGCGGCTCAGGCGGACGTGGAATCGGGAAAGGGCGCTCGGCGGCGGCCGATTCATGATAGAATAACGGCATCGCCAAGGAGGTTTCGCATGAAATTCAAGCCGGTTCTCATCGCGATCGTTTTCATGACGGCCGCCCTCTCCGCGTCCTGCCTGGCTTCCATCCCTTACGGGGAATACGGCGCCGAGCCGTCCCAAGGATGGAACGCGTCGAGCCGCTTAAAAGACTTGGCCCGCGATTTAGCGGACCGGGCCGCCGAGATCGCCGATAGGATCGACAGCCAGATCGACGACCGGTACGGCTCTTGGGCCGATAATCAGATGGACGCCTTGTTCGCGGCGGATCATTTCGCCGCCGCCGGCCGGACGTTCTACCGCCTGGCAGGGCGGCTGGAATATGGGTCGCGCGCTTCCGTGAGGCCGGGCCTCCAGCGGGCCTACCGCTATCTTCTTGGGACGTTCCGCGACCTCGAATCGGCCGCCCGGGGCGGGACGCGCGTCCCCTCCCTATACGACTGTTCCTCCCTTCTCCGGCGGATCGAGCAGGAGATCGGCGGGGACTGGGGCCGGCCCTCGCCGGATATGGACCAGGTCGACCGCGACCGCCTCAAGGAAAAAAGCTGGGAAGGTAAGTACGCCAAGGGCCGCGGCGCGGCCGTGTACCTGATCGAGCGGCGCGGGCCGGGCGATTTGATCCGCCGGCCGTTCAAGGACCTCGAGAGTCTCTTTAAATACAATTTCGACCAAAACCGGGGAAACAATCCGTGGGGGCATGTCGCCGATATCCCCCAGGAGACGCTCGACCGGATGCGGACGGGCGAGACGATCAGCCGGAGCTTCGAGGGATTGATGGTCATCGAACCCGGATCGTTGCCGAACCGTTCCGTTTATCTGATTCAGGGCGGAAAAAAACGAGGCTTGTCCAAGCCTGATCTCGTCACCCGGTACGGCGGCTGGAAAAAAGTCTATGAGATTCCCAAGGAAATCATCAGAGGATATCCGGACGGCGATCCCATCCAATGAGTTTCCGTTTTCCCTTTTGCCCCCCCTCTCCCTTGAGAGGGGTTATGCGGGCTGTTGTCAGCAAAAGGGGGGTTGATGATGGGAACCATAAGGTGGGGGCTTTCTCCAGCCCGCAAAAGAAAGCCGTACACAATATAAACGAAGAAATTTAAAAAAGCAAGAGGGAAGCTTCAAGGGACTTCCTGTCGTCGCGGCCTTTGCCGCGGAGAGAAGGCCTTGTCGAAACAGCGGAAGGAGGCAACCATGGATGAGAAAAAAATCGACATCAAGGTGGACGAAGCCGTGGCCGTGGGCCAATACGCCAACGTGGCCGCCATCCGTCATTCGCGGGAGGAATTCATCTTTGATTTCGCCTTTCTTTTCCCCGATCATCCGGCCGGCAAGCTCATCGCCCGCCTGATCCTCAGCCCCGCCCACGCCAAGCGTTTCCTGGGCGCGCTGACGTCCAACATCCAGGGCTATGAGGCAAGCTACGGCCCCCTCCCTTCGGCCGAAACGCCGCCGGTCGGCTTCGTTCATTGAGACGGCCGGGCCTCGGGCCCGGCTGTCTTGACAATCGCCGGAATTTTCGTTATCAATGGGACAAGATCAGAGACATGATGGAGAATCCAATAAAAACGATCAGGCCGGATTTTGGGAAATGGATGAAGGCACCAATCCACTGGAGGTAATATCCCATGGCGTTCGAATTTAAAAATTCCAAAGGGGCCAGCTACTTCCTTCACGCGAAAAACGTGACTCTCAAGGGCGGCCGGCAGCAGACGATCTATTATTTCGGCAAAGAGGTCAAGGAAGGCGCCCTCGACGCGGTGCCGGCCGGATACCAGGTTGTCGAAACTCCCAAGACCGGCATGCCGATCCTCAAGAAAAAATAAGATCTCCTCTTTGACTGCCTTCCCGGATCCGGGGGGATTCCCCCCCGGATTTGTTCATTCTTCGAACGCCATTTCATTCTTTCCCTCGTTCCGATCCGGAATGTAACCGGACGAAACGCGCCGCGATTCCTTTTTCCTTGAAAAAGGGCGTTCTCCGCATGAAAGTGAGCATGCGTCCCCTATCGAGGACAGCCCCGGCCGGCGAAATGTCCTTGCCGACAGGGGAAAAGTTATTGGCATGGAAGTTGCAATTTAAGAGGTCGCAAGGAGACGAAGATGAAAAAACTCATGACCTTGGCGATCACGGCGGTCGCGGCGTTTCCGTTCCTGGCCTTCGGGCAATCCGAGGGCTACTACGACCGGAGCTTCACCCGGTTGAGTTACGTCAAGGGCGACGTTTATATCCAGCGCGCTCAGGACCTGGGTTATGAGCTCGGCGAAGTGAACCTCGTCGTCGTGGAAGGCGACAAGCTCGGAACGCGGGAAGGCCGGGCGGAAATCCAGCTCGGCCGGGGCAACATTCTGCGCCTCGACCGGGAGACCCAAGTCGACCTCGCCGGGCTCCCCGGGAGGGACGGCGATCCCACCAAAATCCACCTTATCCAGGGCAGCGTCTTTTTCCGGGTCCGGGATTTGGACCGGGAGAAAAATCTTCAGATCCATACGCCCGACGCGTCCTTTTACGTCCTTGAGGCCGGCCTGTACCGGCTGGACGTCTCGTCGAACAGCCGCACGGACCTCTCCGTGTACAGCGGCCAGGCCGAAGCGGCCGGTGAGGACGGATCCGTTCTCGTCCGCTCGGGGGAAATGATTACGGCCGCCGAAGGCCGGTGGAGCGGAGGGCCGTCCGGCCTGTTCGCCCGCCGGGACGATTTTGAGTCGTGGAACGAATCGCGCGATGCATTGTACGCCCGGCGCTTGAGCCGGACTTATCTGCCCGCGGATTATGCCGACTATGACTATGAGTTGGCGGACTACGGCCGGTGGTGCTACGAGGCCGACTACGGCTATGTTTGGGTGCCGACGATTTACGACGCCGGCTGGCGGCCGTATTATCACGGCCGCTGGGTCTGGTATCCGATCATCGGCTGGACCTGGGTGTCCGCTGAGCCTTGGGGCTGGTGCACCTCGCATTACGGCCGGTGGGGCTGGCGCTACGGCCTGGGCTGGTATTGGATTCCGATGCATCGCTGGTCGTGGGGGCCGGCCTGGGTCCACTGGTACAATCATTACGATTACATCGGCTGGTGCCCCCTCAGCTATTGGGATTACCCTGTCGTCATCATTAACAACCATTTCTACGGACGGCATCACGGCGGATGGGACCGTCACCGGGACTACTCCCGGTCGATGACCGTCGTCCGCCGGAGCCAGCTGCAAGACCGGTCCATTTCCCGGATCGCCCTTAATGACCGGTCCGGCCTCGACCTCGGCCGGATTTCGCTCGGGGCCGCCCAGCCCGACATCCGGCCCGCCCTCGAACGGACGTCGACCTTAGCCGGCCGGGCCCGCGAGGCGATCAACCGCGGCGCGCTCCGCCGCGTCGGCGAGGGCTTCACTCCCTCGGCCGGACGGCCGGCGCCCGTGAACGGCCGGGACCTCCGGGCCCCGGAAATCAAGCGTCCGGACGGCGACGCGCCTTCCCGCGAGCTGGGAACCAGCCGCACGCCCTATTCGTCCGGACGTCTGGCTGAGCGGGGAACGCCGGAAACGCCCCGTCCCGCCGCCGAACGCCTGATCCGTCCCGATGCCGGCGGGCGGCCGAACTTTTCCGGAGAGGGAAAGCCGGCCAGCGGAAAGGAACCGGGGACGATGAGGGTTTATCCCTCCCGATCCTCCTCGCCGTCCCGCCTGGCCGATCTGGCCAAGCGCTCCTTCTCCTCCCCTCCGCGCGACGACCGCCCGGCGATTCGGAAAGAAGATCCTTCCTCCCGGTCTTCCTCGCCGGGGATCCGGGCGTATCCGAGCTCGGCTCCTTCGCCGTCGCGGCGGGGGGAACCTTCTTCCCGTTCTTCCGAAGAACGCGTCCGCTCCTCGTTCCCTGAAAGGCCGTCCTCGCCGGGGATCCGGGCGTATCCGAGCTCGACTCCTCCGTCCTCGAAGGACTCGTCTTCTTCCTCCCGGTTCAATAACCGGCCGTCGCGGCTCATGTCCTCCTCCCGTTCGTCCGACGAGCCGTCCCGCTCTTATTCCAGCCCGTCCCGGCGCTTGTCTTCCCCGGAGCGGTCTTATTCGAGTAAAATCCGGCCGCGATTCTCTTCCTCCCCCCCGCGAAGCTCCTCCTCTTCGCCCCGCTCCTCTGATTTTTCGTCCCGGTCGTACGAGAGGCCGCCACGGAGCTCTTCCTCTTCCCGCTCGTATAATGCGCCCTCCCGGAGCTCTTCTTCCTCTTCCTCCCGGTCCGTCTCGAGATCCTCCTCTTCTTCCTCCTCCTCGCGCTCATCCGGGAAGCCGTCCCGGTCCTCCTCGTCTTCTTCGAAGTCCTCCTCCTCGAGCGGCTCGAAATCATCGGGTTCCCCCCGCCGGCGGTAGGCCGCGGGNNGGCGGTAGGCCGCGGGGGGGGCGGAAAGGCTCAAAAAAAGATTTGACAGAGCGTTTTTTTTGGGCTTACAATCGCAGACAGCGACGGAAGGGAAAAGATCCGCCCGAAAACGAGGGGCAGATTGTCACCGCTCCGCCGGAAAGGAAGGATATCTCATGAGAAAGCGGTTGTTGGTCGGGACCGCTCTCCTGGCGTTTTTAGCCGGGCTCGCGGTCATGTCGTTTGCGGCGCCCCAGCTTCAGCCCCCGGGGCAGAAGTACAAGATCACCCTGGTCAATGGAACGGTCATGGAAGGGGAGATCGTCGCGGTCACGGAGAAAACCATTTCCATCCGGGACGTGTCCCTGGGCGTGATCGCCGTCGCCCGGGAGAACGTGCTGAAAATCGAGCCGCCCCTGGACGAGGGGACCGGCGCGGCCGCGCCGCCGAGGCCCGCTCCCGCCCCGGCGCCCGTCCGCTATTCGAGTGAGCCGTCCGCCGGCAACGGCGGGCCCAAGATCGGCTTCAGCTTGAGCGGCGGCCTGGGCTTCATCAACGGCGGAGACTTCAACGCGTACATCCGGGACTGGAATACGTACGTCGCGGATTACAATGATCATTACGGCAAGGATTACTACACCATCGATTGGAAGGAAATGAAGTCGATGACGAATTTCAAGGGCGAGGTCCTCGCCCGGTTCGGCCGGAACTTCGGCGTCGGCCTCGGTGTGGAATTCATCAAGAAAACCAATCCGGGCAACCTGGCCTACGATGACACCGGCGCGACCACGTATGATTATTCCTGGTATTACGTCGATTATTCCTATTACGATCACAATAAAAACGTCTATGACCAGACGCTGAGCGTCACGCCCATCACCCTCAGCTTTTACTATTATCTTCCCCTTGATCACATGGGCGAGGTTTACTTCAACGCCGGCGCCGGCTACTACCTCGGATCCCTGAAATCCGACATGGACTACGAGGGGACCTGGGGTTATTACAATGAGTACCACTGGGCCGACGGGGATCTTTGGCCTCCCCATTACAAATCCGATTCGCAAGACAGCGAAACCGATCATTTCGAGGCGACTTGCAACACAATGGGATTTCATTTCGGAGCCGGCTTCAATTATAACCTGACCGAAAACATCGCCCTGTTCGGCGAGGCGTTTTACCGGCTGGCCAACTTCAAGGATTGGGAGGGGACCGCCAGCTACGATTACCAATACCACAGGGATTACGGCTGGTGGACCGGAAGCGCCTGGACGACCCATTATGTTGCGGAGAGTTCCAGCGACGACGAGTGGGACGGCAACATCTGGTACTACAACTGGCACAGCTCCACGTTCGACGCCGATTACTCCGAAATCGGCCTTTACGAGGACAAGCCGGAAGATACCAGTTCCCGGAGCGATATCCGGAAAGCGGCCATCGATATCAACGGCTTCGCCTTCAGGGTCGGGGTCAAGTTCTTCTTCGGCCTCGGCGGACGCCGCTAGGATCCAGCGGCTCTTCCCGCCCTCCCTCTCCCGGGAGGGCGGGAAGGGTCAGGGAGCGTCGACGAATTCGCCCATGCGTTTGTCCTTCCGGACCCGGTTCCAAGGGAAGCACCGCCCGTTCATGGAGATGTAAACCCCCGGGGGGAGAGTCTGGACGAAAGCCAGGGAGCTTCCCAGGTTGAACATCCCGTCCGAGCTTCCGAATTTATAGGGGATCATGGCCCCGGTCAGGACGATGGTCTTTCCCTCGACGCGCTCGGCCAGGAACCGGGCCGTCTCGACCATGGTGTCGGTTCCGTGCGTCACGACGATCCGGTCCTCGGGGACGGCCCGGCAATTGTCGGCGATGATCAGCCGGTCGGCCTCGGTCATCTCCAGGCTGTCGATCATCATCAAGGTCCGGATTTCCAGGTTGAGCCGGCACCGGCCGAGTTTCAGCATTTCCGAAAGGTGGGTATCCTTGAAATAGAGGGACCCCGTGAGCTCATTGTACTCCTTGTCGAACGTCCCCCCGGTGATGAAAACGCGGATGGCCATGAGATCTTTCCTTGGATGAAGTCGGTATTTTGAATATACCGGGGGCTGGAAATCCTGTCAATGGAGCCGCTTTGCTTTTTCCTCCCCGCGGTGTTATAATTCCGGCCCGTATCGCGGTGGATCGACTCTTCTTTGGAGGTATGCGCTATGTTTCATAAGGCCGATATGATGAAATTCGCAAGCCTGAGCCTCACGGCCCTCCTTCTCCTGACGTCGGCGGTCGCTTGCGGCAAAAAAGCCGCCGAGCCGGCGGCGATGGAAGGCGCAGTCGCCGAAACGACCGAGTCCGGGCTGTCGATCGTCATCGGTTTGAACACGGTGGAAGGAACGGTCAAGGACGCCAAGGGAAGCTACTTCTTCATGGATGAAGTTCCCGGGTTCGACGTCTGCGTCACGGGCCCCGTCGAGGGCGGCGACGCGGCGGCCCTGATCGGGAAACCGGTCCGGATCAAAGGCCTTTTCAATAAGGACCTGCCCAATCTTCTTGTCGCCCAGTCGATCGAAATCAAGGAAGGCGAGGAGCGGTTCCGGAGCGTCTACACCTCGACCGCCGCCGCCGCCCCCCAGGACTTCTTCAACCAGAAGTCCCGGAATGAATATCCCTCCCTGGCCCTGACGAAATTCGATAGGAACGCGGATTGGGAAGGCAAGGGGAAGGGCAAGGCCTTCGGAGCTCTGGTTCCCGGGACCGCCGGCGCCGCCGACCGCATTTCGATCATGGGCGCCGACGGGAAGGAAGTCGGCAAGGTGATCGTCGATTCGAAATCGACCTTCGCGGAATTCTATGCCGGAAAGCTGAAACTGTTCGACAAGGTCTGGTTCTATCTGAACATCAAGGACAGCGTGGACAAGGCGCTCCGGGCCAAGAGCAAGGAGATGTTCCATGCCGACGTCGTCTTCATCGGGCTCTACTGAGCCGGCCGGACGCATCCGCTGATTTTTCAGGCCGGTTCCCCCGCAGGGGAACCGGCCTTTTTTTTCAGCCGGGCTGGTTTCTCGAAGATGTCTCAAGAAGAAAAGCATCGCCCGGACAATGGATGCCCGGCCGTCCCCGCCTTCACGATATCCGCCCTCCCGACAGGAAAAAGCGTTTTCTCAAAAACAGGAATTGATCCCGGCGGGCTCAGAACAAGCGCTCGACGGCTTTGGAAATCCCCTCGACCGGGTCCCGCTTGAAGTGTATGCGGGCCACGGGCCGGCCTTTTTCCCGAAGGGCCTGCCGGTCGCCCAGGGCTTGGGCGTCGATCAGATTTCCGAAGGAATAAGCGGATCCCCCGCCTTCAGGCGAGGAGGGGACGGCCGTGTCCTTGGGGTGGACTCCGGTCAGTTGGATGAAGATCCCCGCTCCGCCGTCTCCCTTGTGAAGCTGGCCGGTGGAATGAAGGAAACGGGGGCCGTAGTCGAAGACGACGGGCCGTCCCGTGCGCGTCTCGATGCGGCCGGCCAGCGTCCGGAGGGCTTCCGTGGTTTCGGGGGAGGGGGGGAGGAACGCTTGGATCGCGGCGTACCCGCCGTCCCTGAATTTATTAAACAGCGTCCGAAATCCCGAGCGGAGTCCGACTTCCCGTTTTTCCCCGTAGAAGGCGAGGGTTTCTTCCTCCCAGGTGGAGGATTCTTCCGGAAACGTCCGGCTTTTCATAAAGACATTCAAGGCCGCTTCCGTTTTTTTCTTGGAAAGCGCGACGTTCGGCTGGTCGAAGGGATTGATCCCCAAGACGGTCCCGGCGACGGCCGTGGCGAATTCCCAGAGGAAGAATTGCGCCCCGAGCTCGATCGGGTCCTCGAGGGTCATCGAAATCACCGGCTCGCCGCGTTCCCGGGCTTTATTCACGGACTCGGCCAGGGCCGCGTCGCCGGCCAGCCCGATGGCGACCGTCAGGCGGTCGCCGGCCGGTTGGGAAGATGGAGCGGCCGTCGGCCGGACGATCGGCAGGATCCCTTGACCTTCTTTTCCCGTGCTTTCGGCCAGGAGCTGTTCCACCCAAGCCCCGAAATCTTGGAGGGGGGCGGACATCAGGAAAACCGCCTTGTCCCGGCCCGCCCGGGCCAGCGTCCCCAGGATGATCCCCAGGTTCGCCCCTGGATTTTCCCCGGCCCGGAGGCGGCGGCAGGTTCCAACCGCTTCGCGGGCCTCGCTGAGAAACGCCCGCAGCGGCAGGCCGAGCAGGGCGGCGGGCACGAGACCGAAGGGGGAAAAAACCGAGAAACGTCCGCCGATATCGGGATTTCCGGGAAAGATCCGGCGGAAGCCGAGGCGGCGGGCTTCGGACTCGAGAAAGGATCCCGGATCCGTGATGGCCGCGAACGAGGCCGCCGCCGGAGCCGGGCCGAGCCGCTCGCGCGTCCGGGCATGGAAATAGTTCATGAACGAGGCGGTCTCCAGGGTCGTTCCGGATTTGGAGGAAATCAAGAACAGGGTTTTCCCTTCCGGAAGGGTCCGGGCGCAGCGAAGCACGGCCGCCGGGTCGGTGCTGTCGAGAACCTCGAGACTGAGGCCGTCCTCCGGCGGGCCGAAGATCCGGCTGAACACCTCAGGGGCAAGGCTGGAGCCGCCCATGCCGCACAAAAGAACGCGGGAAAAGCAGGCGTTCTTGATTTCCGCGGCGAAGGATTCGGCCTCTTCCAGGAACGGGACCGCGGCCGCCGGGGCTTCCAGCCATCCCAGCCGGTTGGAAATCTCCACGTCCTCCGTCTTCCAGACGGTCGGATCGTGTTTCCAAATGCGGCCGATGATTCCGTCCCGGTCGAAGCGGAGCTGTTCCCGGGAAATCGCCTCGCCGTAAGGCTCGAGATTGGAGGCGGAGATGGAAAGACTCATGGTCTCGGACCTATTGTATGTCCGGCCGGGGTCGGGAATCAATCGGCGTTTTACTCCTCCTCCCCGCCTTGATATAATGCCGCCCTTGGGATTCCATTCCAAACAGCTTTTCGGCGGAGGTCGCGTGAATAAAAAACGAATCATCCTCGTTCTTATGGCGGCCGGGATCGTTTTCTCGGCTCCCGGCGGAATCGCGGCCCGAGCCCAGGATGTCCCGGCCGGGAGTGAGACCGTCGAAGCCATCCTCGGCTCCTGGGCTCTTGAAGTCGACGCCGAAGGGGAGTTCTATGATCTCACCCTGGTCTTGAGCCTGAAGGAGGGCCGGCTGGCCGGCGAGCTGAGCGAGGCGAATGGATGGTTTTCCAATGTCCCGCTGGCCGAACCCGCCTGGGACGGGAAGATCTTGAAATTCACGGTCGTCACGCCTACTCCGCCGGACGGGGCCGACCGGACATGGTCGGCCGAAATGAAGAAATCGGAGGACCGTTGGGCCGGTTGGATCGCTCTCCCCGAACTCGGAATGAGCGTCCCGGTCACCGGGGCCCGGCGATGACCGCCCCGGAGACCGCCGGATTTTTTCACCCCGCGCGTCCGTTCTACCGCTTTTCCGTCCTCTTTTTCGTCGCCCTCCTTTCCTTCGGGAGCTATTTCGCCTACGATATCGTCTCGGCCATCGCCCCGACGCTGGTCGAGGATCTTAACGCCGCCCGGGGGACGGTCGGGGCCTTTTTCACCGCCTACAGCGTGGCCGCCATCCTGGCCGTTCTTCTCGGCGGAATGTTGATCGACAAGCTGGGAACCCGCAAATCCTCCCTGATCTTCTCCCTCCTCGTTTTCACCGGCGCGCTCATCGTCTGGAAAGCGAAAACCGTTCCGCTCCTCCTCGCCGGACGGTTCATCTTCGGCGCCGGCTCGGAACCGCTCATCGTCGCCCAGTCGGCGATCCTGGCCCGCTGGTTCAAGGACAAGGAGTTGGCCTTTTCCTTCGGCCTGTCCCTGACCTTCAGCCGCTTGGGGTCCCTGTTCGCTTTCAATACCGGCGAGCTCTTCACCAGCTACTACGGGACGTACCGGGCGGCCCTCTTCGTGGCCATGGCCGCCTGCGGCGTCTCGCTGGCGGCCAACCTGGTCTATATCGTCATGGACCGCCGGGGCGAGCGCGTCCTCCGTCTTCGGGACGAAAGCCAGGGGGAGAAGATCGTGTTCTCCTCCCTCAAGTCGTTCAAGCCGTCGTTCTGGTACGTGACGTTCCTCTGTCTGACCTTCTACGCGGCGATTTTCCCCTTCACCAACCTGTCGACGGATTTCTTCGTCGACAAGTGGGGGATCGCCCGGGTGGCCGAGGGGACGGGCGGATTCCTGGCCCGGGTGTTCGATAACCTGCTCCATCTCTTCACCACGGCCGGGGGCATTTCCTCGATCATCATCTTCGCCTCCATGATCCTGGCGCCGTTCGCCGGCAAGCTCGTCGACCGGATCGGCCGGCGGGCGACCNNCCGCTGATCGTCAAGAGCGAGCGGGTCGGGACGGCGTTCGGGACGATGACGGCCATCCAAAACGTCGGGATGGCCGTCTTTCCCCTGCTCAACGGCTTGCTCCGGGACTGGACGCATTCCTATGCCGCGAGCATGGTGATGTTCGCCTGCCTCGGGGTCGTCGGCCTCGTCTTCGCCCTCCTTTTGCGGCGGGCCGATCAACGGGAGGGAGGGGTGCTGGAGCGGGCGGGCCGGTGATCGAAACCGTCGTTTCCGATCTGGGCAACGTCCTCCTCCGGTTCGACAACTCCGTTTTTTACCGGGCGATCGCCCGGTTTTCCGGCCGGCCGGAGAAAGAAATCGAAGCGGTCGTCGCCGACAATCTCGATCTTCTCGTTCTCTTTGAAAAAGGCGCTCTTTCGCCGTATGATTTCTACCGGAATTCCCGCGACCTGCTGGAATGGACGGGCGGATACGAAGAATTTTTCTCGGCCTACTGCGAGGGCGTGTTCACGCCGGTCCCGGCCGTCCTCGGCCTCTTCCGGAAGCTGAGATCCCGCTATCGGACGGTCCTTCTTTCCAACACCGACGTCATCCGCTGGACGCACGTCAAGACGACATTCCCCGACCTTTTGATCTTCGACGAGTATATCCTCTCGTTCGATGTCGGTTTCCGAAAGCCGCAGCTCGAGATCTACCTCGAGGCGATTCGCGCCGGCCGGGCCGCTCCCGGGCGGACGGCGTTCATCGACGACCTTCCGGACAATGTGGCCGGCGCCGAGCGCGCGGGAATGAAGGGCATTTTATGTCCGCCCGGAGAAAATCTCGAGCCGAAACTGCGTGATTTGGGCCTGATTTTTTAATTTAAAAAATCGCTTGACAGCCGCGGACGAAAGGCTTATCGTGGCATTGCAATACAACATATTGTATTAAAAATGCCAAGGAACCACAATATATAGGCGATTGGGCGCGCCTGTTTTTTGTTTCTTGTGGTCCCCGCCGGCATTTATAAGAGGAGGAGAGGAGCCGATGAACTCAAGAGTCATCACCCGGATCAAGAAGCGGGACGGGGAAATTGTTGATTTCACCCAGGACAAGATCACCAACGCGATCTTCAAGGCCATGAAATCGCAGGGAATCGATGACTACTCCCAGGCCAAAACAGTCTCGGATATCGTGACGTTCGTCTTGGAGGACAAGTTCGGCGGCTACACGGTCCCCTCGGTCGAGCAGATCCAGGACATGGTTGAGCATGTCCTGATGAAGAGGGGATACCTCGAGGTCGCCAAGTCCTATATCCTCTACCGGGAGCGCCACAAGAGCATCCGGGAAGCCAAGCAGACGGGAATCAACCTCGAGCGCCTGATCCGGGATTACATTGACGAGCACGACTGGAAGATCCGGGAAAACTCCAACGAGGGAACCCTGAGCTTCTCCGGGCTCAACGCCCGGATCTCGGGCGAGGTCCTCAGCAACTTCGCCCTCAACCAGATCTACGGCGAGCACATCAAGAAGGCCCACCTGGAGGGGGACTTCCACATCCACGACCTGTCCTATCCGATTGTCGGCTACTGCGCCGGCTGGTCGCTCGAAAACCTTCTCCGTAAGGGCTTCGGCCACGTCCCCAACCAGGTCCATTCCTCCCCGGCCAAGCACCTGGAGACGGCCACCCTCCACATGGTCAACTACATCGGGACGATGCAGGGCGAGTTCGCCGGGGCCCAGGCCTTCTCCAGCGTCGACACGCTGCTGGCCCCGTTCGTCCGGGCCGACAAGCTCGGCTTCGGGCAGGTCCGCCAGGACATCCAGAAGCTCATCTACGGGCTGAATGTCCCCTCCCGCTGGGGCTGGCAGACGCCGTTCTCCAACCTGACCTTCGACTGGACCGTCCCGGCCGACCTGGCTCCGAAAAAGGCCATCGTCGGCGGCCGGGAAATGGACTTCACCTACGGCGAGCTCCAGGCCGAGATGGACATGATCAACAAGGCTTTTCTCGAGCTCATGGTCGACGGCGACCACCAGGGCCGGGTTTTCACCTTCCCCATCCCGACGTACAACCTGACTCGGGATTTCAACTGGGACACCCCCAACGCCAGGCTGCTGTTCGACGTGACGGCCAAGTACGGCATCCCCTATTTCCAGAATTACATCGGGACGGACATGAATCCCGGGGACATCCGGGCGATGTGCTGCCGCCTCAATCTCGACCAGCGCGAGCTCATGCGCCGGCCGGGCAACATGTGGGGGCCGGGCGACTCGACCGGATCGATCGGCGTCGTCACGATCAACCTCAACCGCATCGGCTACGTCAGCAAGACGCCCGAGGAGTACAAGGCCCGCCTTCGCGAGCTCATGGACATGGCCAAGGAGTCGCTCGAGGTCAAGCGCGAAATCGTCAACAGCATGCTCAAGCGCGGCATCATGCCGTACACGAAGGTCTACCTCGGCCATTTCAACAACCACTTCTCCACGATCGGCGTCTGCGGCATGCACGAGTCCTGCCTCAACCTGCTCGGAAAGGGCATCGGCTCGCCGGAAGGACGGACGTTCGCCGTCGAGATCCTCGACTATATGCGCGATGTTTTGAAGGAATACCAGAACGAAACCGGGAACCTGTACAACCTGGAAGCCACGCCGGCCGAATCCACGTCCTACCGCCTGGCCCGCCTCGACAAGCAGAAGTTCCCCCAAATCGTCACCTCGGGCACGGACAAGCACCCGTACTTGACCAATTCCACCCAGCTCAATGTCGACGCGACCCGGGACGTGTTCGAAGCCCTCCGGCACCAGGAGACGCTTCAGACGCTGTACACGGGGGGGACGATCTTCCACACGTTCCTTCCCGAGGCCATCGACGGGGAGACCTGCCGCAAGCTCGTCCGGAAGATCTCCGCGACCCGGATCCCGTATTTCAGCATCACCCCGACGTTCAGCGTCTGTGAGAACCACGGCTATCTCAAGGGGGCGCATCCCTCCTGCCCTGATTGCGGGACCGAGACCGAGGTCTTCTCCCGGATCGTGGGCTATCTTCGGCCGATCCGGACCTGGAACGACGGCAAACAGGCGGAATTCGCCGACCGGACGCCTTACACGACGATCGGCTGAGGAGGCGGAGGCATGGATTTTCTTCTCTTCACCTACCCGAACTGTTCGAAGTGCGAGGATATGAAGGCGGCTCTCCGGGAAGCGGCGATCACGGCCGAGACGCAGGACGTCGCCGAGAAAGAGGGCCGGATCCGGATCCGGACGTTTCTTCCCCGGATCAAGCGCGACGCCCAGGGCGCGATTATCCTGCCAACGCTCGTCTGTCGCGACGGCGACCGGGTGGAGGCGGTCCTCAACACCCGGGAGGAGCTCGCGGCGTGGTTGCAATCAAGGGACTAGAGAAATTCGCTCCCCGGGATTTCCCCGGGCACATCGCCTCGACGATCTTCCTCCCGGGCTGCACCTTCCGCTGTCCCTATTGCCATAACGCCGACCTGGTCCTCCGTCCGGAAACGCTGGCCGACGTCCCCCTCGATTTATTCATCGCCTTCTTGGACGCGCGGAAAGGATGGCTGGAGGGTCTTTGCGTTTCGGGCGGGGAGCCGCTTCTCCACCCGGAAATCGAGGGATTGCTGGCGGTGATCAAGGAGCGGAACCTCCTGGTCAAGATCGACACCAATGGCTCGCGGCCGGACCGTCTCGAGCGCCTGATCGAGGCCGGACTGGTGGACTGGATCGCCATGGACGCCAAGGCGCCGCCGGCGCGGTACGCCGAGGTCGTCCGGGCGCCCGTCGATCCGGCGGCCGTGGCCCGGAGCGCGGAAATCGTTCGGGCGTCCGGCCGGCCTCATGTCTTTCGGACGACCGTCGTCCCCGGCTTGGTCGGCCCGGAGGACGTCCGGAAAATCGGCGAATGGCTGAACGGCGCCCCGTCTTACCGGATCCAGTCGTTTTCGCCGGCCCGGACGCTTGATCCGTCATTTGCCGCGGTCCAGCCGTTTTCAAGAGAGGAGCTGGAGAGGATGGCCGAGATCGCCCGCTCTTATTTCGGCGAGGCGGCGGTCGAGGCCTTGTGAGCGGCGGGATTTACGCCGCCGGGATATCCTTTAAAATTCGGGAGAAACACGCATGGAACTGAAAGTCAAAAAAATCCACCCGGCGGCCAAGTTGCCGGTGTACGGCCATCCCGGCGACGCGGGAATGGATTTATTCGCCTGTGTTGATAAAATCCTGTCTCCCGGCGAGCTTTTCCCCGTGCCGACCGGGATCCAGATGGCGATTCCCCGCGGCTTCGTCGGCTTGATCTGGGACAAAAGCGGCGTTTCGCTCAAGGGCGTCCACCGGCTGGCCGGCGTCGTGGACGCCGGATTCCGAGGGGAAGTGCGGGTCGTCCTGGTCAACTTGAGTCGGGAGCCTTATGAGATCAAAGCCGGGATGAAAATCGCCCAGATGCTCATCCAGCCGGTCGTTCCGGTCGATGTCCGCGAAAGCGAAGCGCTCGACGATACGAACCGCGGGGAAGGCGGTTTCGGGAGCACCGGATTGTATTGACTTCTCCGCCCGCCGGGCATACGCTTTTTAGAGCGGCCTGAATGATTCCGCGGCATCCGGAATCGGTCATCCGCCGGACGCGAATCTCACCCGGACTCAAACCTGATCGGAGGCCTCACGTGAAAAACGAAAAATCCTTTGTCTTCCGGGCCGTCCTTTCGGCCGGCGTTCTTCTTCTCTCCCTTTCTCTCATGGTTTGCCGCGGACGTCAGGCGCAGACCGGTCCGGCTGTTGCGGGCGGACCGCCGGCCGGACTCGCCGTTTCGGAAATCCCCCAGTTCGTCTGCGTCTCCACCGACGATAACGGCTTTTCCGGCCTCCCCGGCTCGGGAAGCGACGGCGGCCTGCACTATCTCACTTCGCTCTTCGCCGCGAGGAGGAATCCGGCCGGAACCGGAAATCCCGGGAGCTTCGACGGCGTTTCTCCCCACTATACGTTTTTCGTCGTCTCCGGGTACATCGCCTCGGAGGCGGGCGCCCCTCCCGACACCTTCTATTCCGGGGCCGATCTCCCCGTTTTCGTCAAGAGGGCCTGGCGCGAGGCCGTCGATCAGGGCCACGAAATCGGCATCCACACTCACTCGCACCCGCACGGCCGCCCCCTCACCGAAGCCCAATGGGACGAAGAAATGCGGCGGGCGATCGATCTCCTGACCCGCCCGTGGGATCCGGAGGAAAGCCCCGAATATCCCCGTCCCGGATCGGGGCTCGGGCTTTCCCGCTCGACCCTGGCCGGGTTCCGCTCTCCGTATCTTGAATGGAGCGAGAACGGCCTGGCCGCGGCCCACAAGGCGGGATTCGCCTATGATTCGAGTCTCGAGGACGGGCCCGCCCTCGGGCCGCATCGGGGCCAATTCGCCTGGCCGTATCTTCTCGACCGGCATCCGGGATTCTGGGAAATGCCCATCGTCGACTTCGTCGTCCCGCCCGACGAGGCGTGCCCCCGTTACGGCCTTCCGGCCGGGCTTCGGGCGGCCCTGAAGGAACGTCAATCCTATTTCGACCCGGAGAACGGCGAGATCACCGGGATGGATTGGAATCTCTGGATCGAATTCTCGATGACGCCGAACGAATTTCTGGCCACCCTGAAGTACTCGCTCGACCTCCGCCTCGCCGGGAGCCGGAGCCCGATGCCGCTCGGTTTGCACAGCGAGCTCTACACGGTGAAAAGCGGCGGCGCGCCGGAAACGGCCGCGACGATCTTTTCACGCCGGGCCGCGCTCGAGGCGTTCTTGGACTATGTCCTGAGCAAGCCGGAGGCGCGCCTGGTCAGCCACCGGGAGCTTCTCGACTGGATTCGGCGTCCCGTCCCCCTGCGCTAAGGCGAAAAAGGCCGCGGGCGCCGAGACCCTCGAGGAAAGAATCCGGCGCGCGCCCGCCGAGGAAATCGAGATCGTTCCGTATGATCCGGGCTGGCCGGCTTACCAGCCCTTGGACGCTCCGCCGCCGCCCGACCGTCCGCCCCCGAAGGAGCTCCGCCCGGAGGAGCCGAAGGAGCCGCGCCCGGAAGAAAACGACCGTCCGGGCGGCGGCGGGGGAAGGCGGGGCGTGGAGCGTTCCGTGACCTTGCGGTAATCGCAGTTCGGGTTCCGGCAATCCGCCTCGATCTTCACTTTTCCTCCGGCCGCACGTGTCGCGGCGACGAGCGTCGTCGTGGCCGTGACCAGCGTCCGCCGCCCGCAGCGGGGACAGGCGGCCGCCTTGCCGAGCGTCATGGCGAAGCTTTCCGAAGTTCCGCATGAGCCGCACTGCCAGACCTCGTAATCCATCCCTCCGGCTTTTTCCTCGGCCGCCTCCTCCGCCGAGAGGAAGGCGTCATCGGCCTGTTCGTCGAGAAGATCCATCGGCCGCCCGCACTTGGAGCACGGTTCCCGGTGGCCGGCGATTTTCCGGCGGAGGCCCTGGAGCGCCCGGCCTTGGATGAACGAGCCGACCGCCGGAGCGAGGCCGAACGCCGCCAGGTAGGGGAGGAAGGACTTGTTCACGACGGCCAGGACGAGGCCGGCGGCGGCGCTCCCCGTCCAGGCCAGGGCGGAGACGTTGTCCGCCCCGCGGGCGGCCTTCATCTTGGCCGCTTTCCCCCGTTTAGCGGCGACCCGGCGGGCGACGCGGACGCCGCCCAGGATCATGAACAACAGGACGGCGGCCGCTCCGATCAGGGCGGAGGGAAGAGGATCCGGCTTGACCTTTTTTCCCGCCGGGGACGGCGCCCGGATGTCCGCGGCCGCCGGCTGGGGCGGGGGGGGCTGGGCCGGCCAAGCGGCCGGATCCTCAAGCCCCAGAGTCGCCCCGGCCGCGGCGGCGGCCGTTTCGACCGTTTTCCGGACGGCCGCGTACAGACCGCGGCCGTATCGGCCTTCCCGGAAAAACGGGAGGGCTTGTTCCTCGAGAATCCGGCCGGCCAAGCTGTCGGGGACCGCCTCCTCAAGGCCGTAGCCGACCTCCAGCCGGACTTTTCGGTCGTTCCGCGAAAAAAGAAGAAGGAGGCCGTTTTCCTTTCCGGCCTCGCCGATTCCGAATCTCTGGAACAACCGGGCGGCGAAATCCTCCACGGACAGGCCTCCGAGATCGTCGACGGTGATGACGGCGCATTCCGCCCCGGTCTTCGCCTTGAGCGCCTCACAGGCGGAGTGGATCAAGGCGGCGTATTCCGGGCCGAGGACTCCGGCGTTGTCTCCGACCCATTGATGGGCCGCGGCCAGGGGATTCGGCACCTTGTCGACATCGATCGCCGCGGGAGCCGGCTGGAGGAGAAGGACGAGGCCGAGCCCGGCGGCGGCGAAAATCCGAAGTCCGGCGGAGATTCGTTTCATGTTCGTTCCCTCACGGCTTCATTTTATTCATCGGGCCGGGGGGAAGCAAAGCCGGGCTGGCTCGTCGCCGGGCCCGGCCTCCCCGATCAGGCGCCGCCGTTGACGCCCGGGGAGGCCGCGCGTTCGCTCCGGCCGCCGAAAAATTCCGGGCCGCGGGGCAGGTAGAAGAGAAAAACGCCGAGCGTCAGGACGGCCGCGAGCAGGAAGGGGAGATGGATGCCGACGGCGTCGGAGAGGAAGCCCGAGACCAGGGCGACGAGCGCGCCGGAAATCATCTGGATGTTGGAAACCCAGCTGAAGGCCCGGGTTTGCTCCTCCGGCCGGACGGTCGAGCCGACGAATGTGTGGAGCGAGGGGTAGGTCATAAGCAGGAGACCGCCGAAGACGAGGAGGGCGGCCACGGCCAATCCTCGAATCGGCGACCAGCCGATGACGACGAGGCAGGCCGCCGATCCGGCCAAAGTGGTCAAAAACAGCTTTTTCCGCCCGAACCGCCGGCTGAGCGGACCGTAGGAGTAGCCGGTGATCGTTCCGATCCCCATCCACAAGGCCAGAAAGAGCCCGGTCTGTCCCATCGGGACGCCGAAGCGGTGGTTGAGAAGCGAGGGGGCGAAAAAGACGGTCACGTTCCAGCCCATGCCTCCGAAGAAAAAGCCCGGGACGAAGCGCTTGACGGCGGCCAGGGAGCGGACCCAGGACTGCGCCTCCCGGAGAGGCCGGATTTCCTCGTTTCGCGAAGGAACGCCGCGGAGCGTCAGCAGGACGGCGATGAGGAGAAGCAGGCCGAGCCCGGCCCAGGCGAAGAGGGGAGTTTTCCATGTCCAGCGCTGGGCCAGGAATCCGACCGTCAAGTAAGCCAGCATGACCCCGACGTTGCCCGAGCCGCTCTGGATGCCCATGGCCCGGTCCAGCTCCTTGTCCGAATCCACGGCCGATTTTGAGATCCAGGCGATGATCAGCGGGTGATAGACGCTCGCGGCCAAGCGGAGCAAAAGGAAAAAAAGGAGAAGGACGAAAAACGAGCCGGCCAGGGGCGTCAGGGCCAAGCAGGCGCAGATGCCTAAGCCGCTGGCCAGAAGGAAGATTCGGTAGTCCCGGCGGTAGGAGAGCCGGACCACGACGAATTGAAAAAGCACGGTGGCGATCAGGCCGAGATTGGAGAGGAGCCCGATCTGGGAATACCGGGTGATCAGAAAACCGCGGTTGTAGAGGATGGGAAAAATCGTCGGGATGACGACGGTGGACGCGTCGGTCAGGGCATGGAAGACCGAGGCCGAGAACAGGATCTTTTTTCTCATCGAAGGGAGGCAATGTACCAAAAACGGCCGGGGCGATGCAACGCGGCGCTTGTCTTCCATTCCTTGCGTTTCCGGCGGGATTCGGATTCGCCGCCTGTTTCGGACGGGATGCGTTCGGAACATCCGCCTTCCCGGGGCGGCGGCCGCGGATCCGCGATCCCGCCGCGGTAGAGGGGCGATCTTTCTCATCTCGTTCCTCGGGAGATTCCGTTCTTTCGCCGGGGGGATCAGCCGGGGCGTGATTTCTTTTCCGGGCCGCTTTCCCCCGTGGACGGCCGGCAAGCCGTTTTGATATGATCGTTCCTCCCCATGGGTGCCCCAATGTCCGCCGGACTGTTCGACGTCGCCGTCATCGGCGGCGGAGTCGTCGGCTGCGCCGTTCTCCGGGAGCTGTCCCGCTACCGGCTGCGCCTCGTCCTCCTGGAACGGCGGAGCGACCTGGCCGAGGGCGTGAGCAAGGGCAACAGCGGCGTCATCCACGCCGGCTTCAACGTCCGTCCGGGAAGTCTCAAGGCCCGGACGAACGCCGCGGGGCTGCGGGCGATCTACGGCCTCGCCTCCGCCCTCGGCGTTCCCCACAAGAAAACCGGAAAGCTCGTCGTCGCCTTCGATGAGGACGGACGCCGCCATCTCGAGGCCCTCCGGTCCCAGGGGGAGCGGAACGGAACGCCCGGCCTGGACATCGTCGATGCGGCCGCGATCCGGAATCTCGAGCCGGAGGTCCGGGGCGCCTGGGCCCTCTTTTCGTCTTGGACCGGCGTCATTTCCCCCTATGAATTCACCATCGCCCTGGCCGAAAACGCCTGGAGGAACGGGGCCGAGATCCGGCTTGAAAGCGGTGTCACGGCGGCCGATTGCCGGCCGGATCGGTTTATCCTCGAGACGCCGGCCGGTCCCGTTTCCGCCCGCTGGGTGGTCAACTGCGCCGGCCTTCAAGCCGATGAAGTCGCCGGCCTGGCCGGGCCGGCGGATTTCCGCATCCGACCCTTCAAGGGCGAATACCTCGTTTTGGACAAGGCCGCCGGCGATCTTCTCCGGATGCCCGTCTATCCCGTGCCTCCCCGGGACGAATCCTCGCTCGGCATCCACCTGACCCCCACGACCGAGGGGCCCGTCCTCCTGGGTCCGAGCGGCGAAACCGCCGAGGACAAGGACGACGCGCGCTCGACCCGCGGGATCATGGACCGCCTCAAGGCCGAGGCTTTCCGGCTGGTTCCGGCCCTCGGCCGGATCCCGGTCATCCACGCGTACGCCGGCTCGCGGCCGAAGCTCGACGGCTTGGCGGCGGCGGACGGACCGGCCGATTTCCTGGTCGCCGAAAGCCGCCGGCATCCCCGCTGGATCAACCTCGGCGGCATCGAGTCGCCCGGCCTGACGGCCGCCCCCGCCCTGGCCGAACACGTCGCCGGCCTGATCGGGGCGAGGGAGGATCTGCGCCCGAGGGAAGGATTCGAGCCGGGCCTGCCCGGCCGTCCGCGCTTCGCCCGGCTGGACGACGCGGACCGGGCCGCCCGGGCCGCGGCCGATCCCGACTGGGGCGAAATGGTCTGCCGCTGTGAACACGTCAGCCGGGCGGAGGTGCGGGAGGCCGTCGGCAATCCCTTCGGAGCACGTTCGATGGACGCGATCAAAAGACGGACGCGCTGCGGCATGGGCCGCTGCCAAGGCGGGTTCTGCACTCCCCGGATCATCGGGATTCTCCAGGCCGAAGGGCTGAAACCGGAGGACATCACCAAGAAAGGCGGATCATCCCGCCTCGTCTTCGGAAGGATCAAGCCGTGATCCGGGACGTCGACGTCGCGGTCATCGGAGGAGGGCCGGCCGGGCTGGCCGCCGCTCTCGGAGCCCGGAGGGCCGGGGCCCGGGTCCTCCTTCTCGAGCGGGACGATCGTCTCGGAGGAATCCTCAACCAGTGCATCCACGACGGATTCGGACTGGTCTTGTACAACGAATCGATCTCCGGTCCGGAGTACGCCGAGCGCCTGGCCGAGGACGCGGTCCGGGAGGGAATCGTGGTCGAAACGGGGGCGATGGTCCTCGACCTGGCGGCCGGCCGGACGATGCGGGTGAATTCCCGCGGCGGGTACGGCCTCGTCCGGGCGAAGGCCGTCGTCCTGGCCATGGGCTGCCGCGAACGGACCCGGGACATGATCGAGATTCCCGGCGACCGGCCGGCCGGCGTTTGGACGGCCGGAACGGCCCAGAACCTCGTCAACCTCCGAAACCTCCGGATCGGAAACGAGATCGTGATCCTCGGCTCGGGCGACATCGGCCTTATCATGGCCCGCCGCCTGACCTTCGAGGGCCTGCGGGTCAAGGGCGTTTTTGAAATCCTGCCGTGGGCCGGCGGACTCGAGCGCAACATCCGCCAATGTTTGTTCGATTTTTCGATCCCCCTCGAGCTTTCGACGACGGTCATCGACATCCGCGGGCGGGAGCGCGTCTCGTCCGTGGTCGTCGCCCGGGTCGATGACCGCCTCAAGCCCTTGGCCGGGACGGAGCGGGAGATCGCCTGCGACACGCTTCTTCTTTCGGTCGGGCTCATTCCCGAAAACGAGCTGTCCCGGCGGGCCGGCGTCGTCCTCAGCCCGGCGACGGGAGGCGCGGTCGTCGATGAGACGTTCATGACCACGGTTCCCGGGATTTTTTCCTGCGGCAACGTCCTCCAGATCCACGACGTGGCCGACGGGGCTTCCCTCGAGGGGTTCGAAGCGGGGAAGAATGCCGCCCGGTTCGCCCGGGGGGCCGTCGCGGCCCGGGAGGCTCCGGCCGGGATCGCGGCCGGAGCGGGGATCAAGTATGTCCTGCCGCAGATCGTCCGGCGCGGAACGGCCGGAGCCGGCCTTCATTTCCGGGTCGCGGAGCCGCGCCGGAACGTTTGGATCGAGGTCTGCGGCCGGTCGAGCGGAACGACGCTGTTCCGGAGAAAATATCCCCGCCTCCTTCCCTCGGAGCTTCAGCGGATCATGGTGAAAACGGCGATCGAGGAGGACCTTGAGGTTTCGGCCCATGATTGACCGGCTGACGTGCCTCCTCTGCCCGCTCGGCTGCGAGCTTGAAGTCGAGACCGCCGGCGGCCGTCTTGAAGTCCGCGGCCACCAGTGCGACAAAGGACTCGATTTCGCCTCGGAGGAAGTCCTTCGGCCGAAGCGGAACTTGGCCGCCTCCATCCCCGTGGCCGGAACGGACGGCCGGACGACCGCCGTCCGTTTGAGCGGCCGCGTCCCCCGGGAGATGATCTTCCCCGTCCTGGCTGAAATCGCGAAACTGCGTCCCGCCATCCCGGTCCGCCGGGGAGACGTCCTGATCCGCGACGTTCTCGGAACGGGCGTCGACGTCATCGCCACCCGGACCGTTGTTTGAGCCGGCGCCTTTGGTTTGCAGACGCGTCTCCTTTTTAAACAGTCGAATTGATCTCCATCCTCGCAAAATTAATCATGAGTTCTTATCTTCTGGCGGGTCGATGGAACCGCATCTGCTTGGTTGCGCGGGGCTCGCGATCTGATCAGGACGGCTTCGTCCGCCCCCCGCACCCGTTTTCCTCTCGACTCGCGAGGCCGGCGGGCCGGTTCAATCAATCGAAATATCCGGTCAAGTCGTCGCGGTTCAAGCCCTTTTCCAGGGCGACCCGGGCCACGGCCCGGGCGACGCTCCGGTGGAGGCCCCGGTCGAGCGGACTGGGGACGATCTCGCCCGCGGGCGCGGCGTCGGCGATCGCCCGAGAGGCCGCCAGGAGCATGTCTTCGGTGATGCGGGCGACGGCGGCGTCCACGGCCCCCCGAAAAATCCCTGGAAAGCCCAGGACGTTGTTGACGGCCTTGCCGTCGGCGGCGAAGGCCGCTCCGGCCTTCAAGGCGGCGGCCGGATCGATTTCCGGAACCGGGTTGGACAAGGAGAGAACGATCTGCCCGGGCCGGATCATGGCCGGCTTGACCAAGCCTGCGGCCCCGGTCACCGTGACGACGACATCGCAGACGGCCATGATTTCCTTGAGCGCGGACGCCGTCCCGCCGTATCCCTCGAACCGGCGGAGGGCTTCGCCGGAAAGGTCGGCCCCCAGAACCGGCCTCCCCGTCGTGAACATCAGCATCTTGCCGATGGCCATCCCGGCCGCGCCCAGCCCGACGACGCCGATGCGGCGGTCGTGGAGCGGCTTGCGGGCCGCCTTGGCCGCGTTGATCAGGGCGGCGACGACCACCGTGGCTGTTCCGTGCTGGTCGTCATGGAGGACCGGAATGTCGACCCGGTCCTGGAGCCGGGCCTCGATGTCGAAGCACCGCGGGGCGGAGATGTCCTCGAGCTGAATGGCCGAAAACGTCGGGGCGATCGCGGCCACGGTGTCGACGATATCGCCGACGTCCTTCGTGTCGAGAAGGATCGGGACGCCGGACAGGCCGCAGAACGTCTCCATCAAGCTGGCCTTGCCCTCCATGACCGGCATGGCCGCCTGAGGCCCGATGTCTCCCAGGCCGAGGACGGCGGTCCCGTCGGTGACGATGGCCACGAAATGACGGATGGACGTGAACCGGCGGACGAGCCGGGGATGATCCCGGATTTGGAGGCAGACTTCGGCCACCCCCGGCGTGTAGACGCGCCGGAGCACCTCGAGGCTGTCGATCTTGTACCGGCTGCGGATGGCGATCTTCCCGCCCTGGTGCATCTCCAGGACGTCGTCCCGGACCTCGAGAAGCTCGACGTCGGGAACGGATCCGGCCGCGGCGATCAGCTTGGCCATCGCCTCCGGGCCGAGGGCGAAGACAACGATGTCCCGCTCGACGTGCGTCGTTCCTTGACGGAGGACGCGGATTTCTCCTATGTCTCCCCCGGCCGCGCCGATCGCCGAGAGCAGCCGGCCGAGAACTCCCGGCTGCTGCCGGAGCCGGCAGCGGAACGTCCGCATCGTTTTTTCTTCCCACCACATGGATTCACTCCTTGCGTCCCGCGGTCGATGGATCAAGGAAACCGGGAGACGAAAGATATCCCGGACGCGGGACCGCCGAACCGGAGATGCTCCCTTTGCCGCCGGGCGTCTTCCGGAACGCTCCGTAAAGATCCGGGATCGGAAATCGGAGTCATTATAGCATATAATGGGAACCTGAAAGGACGTCCGTCGACCATGAAAAACGCGCTTCCCGAGCTGGCCGTCGTTCTCGTCCGTCCGGAAAATCCGGAAAATATCGGCCTGGCCGCCCGGGCGATGAAAAACACCGGATTCGCCGAGCTCCGACTCGTCGGTGTCCGGCGTTTTGGTCCGGCGGCGATGAAAACCGCGGTTCACGCCGGCGACATCCTGGCCGGGGCCCGCCTGTTTCCGACGCTCGAGGAAGCGACGGACGATCTTCACTTCGTCGCCGCGTCCACGGCGAAACGGCGGAAGATCGAAACCATCGTGGACTGGGACGAAGCCGCCGGACGGATCCGCGGCCTGCCGGCGGGGACCCGGGCGGGCCTCCTGTTCGGCAACGAGCGGACGGGCTTGACCGGCGCGGAGCTGCGCCGGGCCAACCTGATCTTCTCGATCCCCCAGGCCGTCCGCCAGCCGTCCTACAACCTGGCCGCGGCCGTTCTCCTCGCGCTCTTCACCCTCTTTGACGGAGCCCGGCAAGAGAAGCGAACCGCGCCGCCGGCCGGCGGCGCGGACAATCGAACGCCCGGCCTTCCCCGGCGGGAGCAGGACGAGACAATCGGCCGGATCATCGCCCAGCTTTCCGCCCGCGGCTTCATCCACCGGACGAACCGGGATCACGTCTCCGCCTGGGTTCATGATTATTTCGGCCGGACGGCGATGACCGCCCGGGACCGGGGTTTTCTCCTCGCCCTCTTCCCAAACAAGCGTTCCACCGAAAAAAAGGAGTCTTGAGATGTCCGACAACGAGTTCAAGGTCACGTTTCCCGGGGGCGTCCGGGTCGATGCCTCCCACGACGGGTTCACGATCCGCACGGACCAGCCCGTCCGAGACGGGGGGGAGGGATCCGCGCCTTCGCCCTTCATTCTATTCCTGGCCTCGCTCGCGACGTGCGCCGGGTATTACGTGCTTTCATTCTGCCGGGAGCGGAACATTCCGACGTCGGGCATCGAGCTGACGATGCGGACCGAGCGCGAGGCCAAGGGGAAAATGATCAGCTTGGCGTCCATCACGATCAGTCTCCCCCCGGATTTCCCGGAGAAATACGCCGGGGCCGTCGTCAAATCGGCCGAGCGGTGCACGGTGAAAGCCCACCTCCAATTCCCGCCGGACATCGAGACGACCGCCGTCATCCGGAAGGCGTGAAGCCTCTCGTCGTCCTGGGTCTCGACCTGGCCGGCTCCCCCCGGCGGCCGACCGGGACGTGCGTCCTCCGGGCCCTCGGAGCGGAAACGGGGATATTGTTCGACGACGCCCAGATCGAGGCCTTGGCCGCGCGGGTCCGTCCCGACCTCATCGTCGTCGACGCTCCGCTGAACCTGCCGCCCGGCCGGAGGTCGTTTGCGGACCGGAACGGCGAGCATTATCGCCCCTGCGACCGGGAGCTTCGGGCCCGGGGCATTCCTTTTTTCCCCATCACCCTCGGCCCGATGCGGTCCCTGACGCTGCGCGGCATCGCCCTCAAGGGGAACCTCGAGAAACGGGGATTCCGCGTCCTCGAGATGTATCCCGGCGGAGCCCAGGATGTCTGGGGGATTCCCCGGGCGAAGCGGGACGCGGCCGGACTACGCCGGGGGCTCGAGCGCCTCGGCGCGCGCGGGCTTCGCCCGCGGATCAGCGATCATGAGCTCGACGCGGCGACCGGGGCGCTGATCGGCCGCCTGTTTCTTCAAGGGAAAGCCGGAGTCTACGGCGATTTCCGGACGGGGGCTATCCTGATGCCCCGTCAACGGGCGGGACGGCGGGGGCCGGCCGCCGGAAACCGGAGCTAAAAACCGAAATCCTCGGCGTCCCGCTCGTTCCGCTTCATCCGCGCTTTATCCGCGGTCCGGGGTCCGATCACCCGGAGGGCCTTGTGGATCACATTCATCTCGAAGGATTCGCGTTTTTCGATCGCTTCCCCGTTGTACTGGGCATGCAGGTCGCCGCCGCGGATTTCGATCCGGCGGACCTTGTAGTGCTTCAAGAGCTTCTGGTAGATGCCCAGGTAGATCAGGGGAAAGTACCAGACGTAGGTCAGAGCCCGGATGTCGAAGACCGTGACGTCGAGATAGCCGTCGTCGATTTTCGCCTTCGGGGCGATCAGCCAGCTGTACCCGAAATGGTTGGTCTTGTTGACGATGACGTCGAAGACCTTCAGGTCGAGATCCTTCCGCTCGAAGGAGACGCCGGCGTCGTCCCGGCCGTCGAACAGGGTGATCTGCATCGGGTGCCGGGGATGGGTGAACAGGATTCGGGAGGCGAGAAGATGACCGACCAGCCCCGGGACCTTGGACTGGGAGGTCCGGTACGTGACGAGACCGGTGGCCCCGACGCTGACGAAGCTGGCGATCCGGCCGCCGATGTCGATTACGTCCACGACGCGGGGCGTTCCGTACCGGATCGCCCGGACCGCGTTCTTGAGGCTGAGGGAGAGCTGAAGAGAGCGGCTCAGGGCGTTTCCGCTGCCGAAGGGAATGATCCCCAGGATGACGTCCTTTTGACGGCCGGCGTTGAAGATTCCCTGCATCGCGTCGGCCACCGTTCCATCGCCCCCGAGGGCGATCAGAACGTCGTTTTCCAGGCTCAATCGGCGGGCCGTTTCGATCATCTCGACCTTGGTCCCCGCCCGGTCGTAAACCCTCCCGNNCGAAAACGCGATGGATATACGCCCGGGCCTTGGGATCTTTTCCCCACCGGCCCTTGGCCGATTTCGGATTGACGAGGACGGCCACCCGTTTGTCGTCGAGGAGAGAAGCTTTTTTGGGCGGCATCGGCGGCGTCTCGATATCTTTCGCCTGAAGCGTATTACTAACATTCCGGCGGGGGATTGTCAAAATCTGCTATAATCCGTCTCTTGAGGTTTAAACCATGAACAACATAACGATGGTCGGTCTGCTTTCTCTCTGTCTCCTTGGATGCGGTTGTCTCTCCACGACCGGACCGGTGTACGAAGAGGCCGCCCTTGAGATGAAAGCCCGGGACATTCATGCCCGGATCCTCAGCGTGGACACGCATTGCGACACGCCCGGCAACATGCTTGATCCGGCCTGGGACATCGGGACGCGCCATGAGCCCGGCTCGGAGAACAGCGGCCAGATCGATCTGCCCCGGATGAAGGAGGGTGGACTGGACGCCCTTTTCTTCGGCGTTTTCACCGGTCAGGGCCCCCTGACGCCCGAGGGGTACGCTACGGCCCGGAGCCGGGCGGCGGCTCAGATCGACGCCGTCGAGGCCATGACGGCGAAGCATCACGCCTTGGTCGAGAAAGCGACGACTCCGGCCGACGCCGCGCGGCTCAAGAAAGAAGGCAAGCGGGCGGCGTTCATCGGCTTGGAAAACGGCTATCCGATCGGGGATGACCTCTCGTTTGTCGAGACGTACGCCCGCCGCGGCGTCCGCTATATCACCCTCTGCCACTCCGCCGACAACCAAATCTGCGACAGCAGCATGGAGCGGGCGGATCCGGAGGACCGGGGCCTTTCGGAATTCGGGAAAAAGGTCGTGGCCGAATGCAACCGGCTGGGCGTCATGATCGACGTGTCGCACCTGTCGGACCGGTCCTTCGCCGAAGTCCTGAATCTCTCGAATGCCCCGGTCATCGCCACCCATTCCTGCTGCCGGGCTCTCTGCGGCAGCCCCCGCAACCTCACCGATGACATGATCCGGGCCTTGGCCGAAAAAGGCGGCGTTCTCCAGGTTTGCTTTGTCTCGAGCTTTCTCGTCGATCCGCCGCCCCATCCGGAACGGGATGCGGCGTTCGCCGCCCTGGACGCCAAGTACGGGTCTTGGGCGGATATGACGCCGGACCAGCGGACGGCGGCGGCCGCCGAATTCCGGGCGCTGCGGCGCAAATACCCCGAGCCGCCGGCCCGGTTGAAGGATGTCGTCGATCATATTGATCATGCCGTCAAACTGGCGGGGATCGATCACGTCGGGATCGGAACGGATTTCGACGGAGGCGGAGAGGTCGAGGACTGCCAAGACGTAAGCCGAATGTATCGGGTGACGATGGAACTCCTGCGGCGCGGTTATTCCGAGGACCAAATCGCGAAGATCTGGGGCGGGAACGCGTTTCGGGTTCTTCAGAAAGTCATCGACGCGACCGGCTCCTCGTCTTTGTAAAAATAATTTACAACGTGAGCCGGGAAAACCCGGTTTTAGGATTTGTATAGCCTGTTTTCCCTCTCATTATCTTGAGGAAGGCGTTGGCATAAAGATTGCTCTATCATGAGAGGTTGTTTTGCGGCGGAAACAGGCTTGGACTATAATGATTTTTAGCGGAATGAAATCCCGAATTATCACCCGGATCGCTCTCTCCGGGATCCTCCTCAGCCTGTTCCTTTCCGCCTCTCCCTCGGGTCGAGACGTCTATCAACCGCCTGATCCCCAGGGGGATACGTTTCGCATCCGCAACTTCGACACCGCCTTCCTGCCCCGGTTCGATCCGGCCAAGGGGGAATCGGTTTTCGTCACCCAACAGATCTTCGACGGGCTTGTCCGGCTGGACAACGACCTCAATATCGTCCCGGATTTAGCCGAGTACTGGGATATTTCCGAGGGAGGACGGTGCTACACCTTTTATCTACGCAAGGGCGTGCGGTTCCATGACGGCCGCGAGCTGACGGCGGGCGACGTCGAGTTTTCCCTCCTGCGGTTGATGAACCCTGAAACCGAATCGCCGTTCGGGCGGTTCTTCGTCGATAAGGTCGTCGGAGGCGAGGCCTTCGCCGCCGGCGCGGCGGAAGACGTCGCGGGCTTCAGGATCCTGGATCGGTACATCTTCGAGCTGCACTGGAAAAAGCCGTACGTTTCGGCTTTGGGGCTTTTAAGCATGAGCTTCTGCCGCATCCTGCCCAGGGAAACCGTCGAAAAGGACGGCTCCCGGTTTTTCGCCCGCCCGGTCGGGACCGGACCGTTCAAATTCGACGGCTGGATCCGCAGCCCCCGCCTGGACATCGTCGGCGTCCGGCTTGCCCGCAATCCCTCCTATTTCGGCCGACTGCCCCGTGTCGCGATGGTCGAATACAGCCCGTACTACACCCGCGACCATTTTGAAAAAAGGGAAATCGACGTGATGCCGTTTTCGGCCGACTTGGCCCGCTTGGGCTGCCGGGTCGTCGAAGGCGGCGACCTGAATGTCTATCACCTGATGATGAGTTGCGCCAATCCGCCCTTCGACCGGACCCGGATCCGGCGGGCGATGTCCCTCATTATCGACCGGGAACGGCTCGCCCAAGCCCAATCCTCAGGGGCCGTCCGTTTCCGGGCCAGCCATAGTTTCATCCCCGACAAGCTGCCGGGATTTCTCCCCTCCATCAATCCGGTCGGACCGGCTCCCGACGAAGCGTACCGGATTCTCGAGGAGGAGGGCTATTTCCACACGAAGGAGTTTCCGGAGATCCTCCTGTATATGCCGGCCGGCGGGAAAATCGACCGGACGCCCTTTGTCCGGGAGCTGACCCGGCAGTTTGAAACCGCGGGAATCCGCCTGAAAGCCCGGGATTACTGGAAGCTGGCCGATCTGGCGGACGTCCGCAAGCCGTTTTTCGTCCTTTGCCAATCCAGCCTGGCTTTCCCGGATCCGGAAAGCGTCATCCGGCCGCTGTTCGGCCGGTCCTCTCCCGCCCGCTGGCTGACGGCCGGCGTTCCCGGCCCCGAATTCGACGCTCTCCTCGAGGAGGCGGCCGTCGAACCCGGCCGGGCCCGGTATCAGGACCTCTTCCGGGAAATGGAGCGGATGATCCGGCGGGATGTTCCCGGGATCCCGCTGTTTGCGGCGGTCCAGAGGCTGGCCGTCCAACCCAACATCCGGGGATTGAGGATTCCGCTCCTTGGAACTACCTATCTCGATCTGCGCGACGTCGCCTTCATCCGATGAGAAAGCCGAGATGAAATTTCGCTTCACTCTTCAGCGGCGGTTGTTTCTTTGGTTCACTCTCCTCTTCGTCGTCTTGACCGGGGCCATCCTCTTCGTCATTGAAAAGAAAGAGGTCGCGACTATTTACGAGGAATCGACGAACAAGGCCGTCTTGATCGCCCGCCATACGGCCGACCGGAATCTCCAGTCCATCCTCACCTGGGACATGGATCGTTTGCAGCGCGATGCCGACCGCCGCCGGGCGGATGCGCCGCTCTACGTGGTTTTTTACGACCGTTACGCCACGCCGCTGGTCACCAGTTCCCTGATCGCCGGCCGGTCGGACCTTTTCCAAGGCAGTCTCCTCCGGGAGCGGATCGATCCCGAGGACTTCATCGTGAAGTCCCGGGACATCGTTCTCTTCGGCCGCCGCCTGAGGATTCTTGAGGTCGAAGTCCCGATTTTCGCCGAAGGATCTCCGGACAAGTGGGGTTCGGTCAAAATCGGCTTGTCGCTCGAGGAGATGCGGGCTGCGGTCCTCCGGACGAGGCGGACGCTGATTCTGATCGGGTTGACCGGATTGTTCCTGGGGCTTGCGGGAACGACGCTTCTGGCCCGCCGGATCGTCCATCCTCTCCGCCGGCTCGTTGAGGGGACGGTCCGGATTTCCCGGGGGGAATTCGGCCACCGGATCCGGCACCGGCCGGGCGACGAAATCGGCGACCTGGCGGCCTCGTTCAACGAGATGACCGAGAGGCTGCTGGCCTCCCGCCGGGAAACCGAGGAAGCCCAGCGCCTCTTGGTCCAATCCGAGAAGCTGGCCCAGATCGGCCGCCTGGCCGCTTCGATCGCCCACGAAATCCGCAACCCTCTGACCTCGGTCAAGCTCAACATCCAGAAAGTCCTTGAAGACGACGCCTTCCCGGAAGCCGACCGGGAGCACCTTGCCCTCAGCGGGGAGGGGATCGCCCAGATCGAGAAATTCATCAAGGAGATGCTGAACTTCACCCGGGCGACCGAGCTTCAGAAGGCTCCCTTCCCCGTCGAACAAATCGTGGATGAATCGCTGAAAATGATGGCCGACCTGCTGAGGGAGAGGAACATCACCGTTGAGAAGAGGCTGGCTGCCGGCTTGCCGGAGATCGTCGTCGACGGCGATCGCGTCCGCCAGGTTCTTCTCAACCTCCTCCGCAACGCGGCCGAAGCCGTCGGACCGGGAGGCCGGATCGTTCTTTCGGCCGAGGGCGCCGGCGGCCGGCGCGGCCGCAAACTCCGGATTTGCATTTCCGACAACGGCCGGGGGATTCCCGAGAAGGACTGGGAGAACATTTTCGAGCCGTTTTTCACGACCAAGTCCTTGGGCATCGGCTTGGGCCTGTCCAACGCCCGCAAGCTGGTCGAGCTTCACCGAGGAAAGATCCGCGTCATCCGCGGGAACCAACCCGGGACGACGTTCGAAATCATAATTCCGATCGGGAGAGAATCATGAAATCCATCCTGATCATCGACGACGATGCCTTGATCCGGAAAACCCTCATCACTCATCTGAACCGCCGGGGGTGCGAGACGCGGGCGGTCGAGGACGGGGAAAGCGGCCTGGAGGCCTTCTTCGCCGGGAATCCCGACCTTGTCCTTTTGGACGTCCGGTTGCCCGATTTGGACGGCTTGGAGGTTCTGCGCCGGATCCGGGACAAATCCCCGAGGGCGGTGGTGGTCGTCATGACCGCCTTCGACGATATGAAGACCACGGTCGAGGCGGTCAAGGGCGGAGCTTTCGAGTACCTGGTCAAACCCCTGGATTTCGTCGCCCTCGACCTGACGATCGACAAGGCGTTCAAGGTCAAGGCCCTCGAGGAAAAGATCGACTACCTCGTTTCGGAAAAGCAGAAAGAATATTTGATCGACAACATCATCGGCAGCTCGCCGGGAATGCGGGACGTCTTCAAGCTGATCGGCTCGGTCGCCGGGACCCGGGCCAACGTCCTGATCCAGGGCGAAAGCGGAACAGGCAAGGAGCTGGTCGCCAAGGCGATCCATTACAACAGCCCCTGGCGGGAGGAACCCTTCATCGTCATCAACTGCTCGGCCATCCAAGACACGCTTCTCGAAAGCGAGCTTTTCGGGCATGTCAAGGGGGCTTTCACCGACGCGGTGAACGAAACCAAGGGGAAATTCGAAATCGCCGGCAAGGGGACGTTGTTTTTGGATGAGATCGGCGATGTTTCGTCCAACCTCCAGTCCAAGCTCCTCCGGGTCATCGAAACCCGTGATTTCATGAAAGTGGGCGGGGAAAAGACGATGAAGACCGACGCCCGGATCATCGCCGCGACCAACCAGAACCTCCGGGCTCAAATCGACAGCGGGAGGTTCCGGGAGGATCTCTATTACCGCCTCAAGGTCGTTGAAATCAAGATCCCGGCTCTTCGCGAGCGAACCGAGGACATCCCGGACCTCGTCGCCTATCTTTTGGAAAAAACCAACCGGGAGCTCCGGAAAAACGTCCGCAAAATTCCGCCCGAAGTGATGGCCGCCCTTCAGGAGAACTCGTGGCGGGGGAACGTCCGGGAGTTGGAAAACGCCCTGATCCGGGCCGTGATCCTGGCCAAGGGAGACGTGATTCTTCTCGAAAACCTTCCCCTGGAATCGGAGGAGAAGAAACCCTGCGCCCGGGAACTCGTGCCTCTGGACGAGGTGGAAAAGGAGTATATTCAATACGTTCTGACCGCGGTCAAGGGATCAAAAATCCGGGCCAGCGAGATCCTCGGGATCAGCCGGCCGACCTTGGACAAGAAAATCAAGGACTACCAGCTGACGACCTGACCGGAATTTTTCTTATGAATAATCCCGGCTAGACGTCCGCTCCGATCCTCGTCTCTTTACTTTTTTTAAAGAACCCTTACGCCAAAAAAGATCCCGGCGGTATTTCCGCCTGGCTTTCGGAACATCAGTTGGCACAAATCATGCAGTAATTACCGCGTATCGTTCAAAGGATGGTAATAATGGCCGCAAAAAAAATCGTGATCGTGGATGACGAAGAGTCCATCCGCAAGACGTTTTTCCTTATTCTCAACAAATCCTACCGGGTGTACTTGGCCAAGGATGGAGCGGAAGCTCAATCCCGTTTCAAAAGCACCTCCATTGACTTGATGATCGCCGATTACCGCCTTCCCGACATGAACGGAATCGAGCTCGTTGAATCGCTGCGCCGGAACGGATATGGAGGAGAAGTCATCTTGATTTCGGCCTATGCCGACTTGATCGAACCCGAGGTCCTCGCGCGTCTCCGGATCAGTCATTTCTTTGCCAAGCCCTTGGATCTCAACGCTTTGAACCGGTCGATCGATTATCTTCTCAGGAAAGACGAATACGCCTCCGGCCGGCCGATGTAAATAAGCTTATAACGATAATAAAGTTTACGTTCGTAAAGAATTTTTACGGGAAATAATTACGGGCAAAGGAATTTTCAGCCCTTTTTAGGTAAATCAAGCCTAAAACGGCATTGGCATGATTCCTGCATAATAAAAGACAGGCACCTATACCGTGCCTTCCCAATATCCTTCAACTCTCTTCCTTTCAGTGGGGAGGCGGAAGACACCCAATCTTCCGCCTCTTTTTTTTAGAGCGAGAGTTGGTATTTCCCGGAGCTTTCCATAGAATAAGCACGTGGGCATGCTTCTCCGCGGTTTCATCCTTCTGCTTCTCTTCAGCGGGTTTCTCCTCCTTGAACGGCGGCGGCTGGCGCGGCTCCGCGCCCGAGTCCCCCTGCGGATCTGCGTGACCGGAACCCGGGGAAAATCAGCCGTCACCCGCCAGGTGGCGGCCGCCCTCCGCGCCTCGGGCCGCGCCGTCTTGGCTAAAACGACAGGTTCGAAGCCCGTTCTGATTTTTCCCGACGGCCGTGAACGGGAAATCGATCGTCCCGGTCCGGCTTCCGTCCTGGAGCAAAAGAGGGTGTTGGCTTTGGCCGCCCGGCTGGGGGTCGACGCCTTGGTCGCCGAGATGATGAGCATCCGGCCGGAATGCCTGGCCGTCGAATCCGGCTTGATCCTTCGTCCCGGCCTCCTCGCCGTAACGAACGTCCGCCTCGATCATGAGGAGGAAATGGGCCGGACCAGAGAGGAAATCGCTGAATCGCTGGCGGCCGCCATTCCCGGCGGGGGGACGGTCCTGGTTCCGGAGGGGGAGGTCTTCCCGGCGTTCGCCCGGACCGCCCGGAGAAAAAACGCCCGGCTTGTTTCCGTCCCCCAAGGCGAAGAGGACGGTCCGCTTCCTCTGGTGGATTTTCCGGAGAACGTCCGATTGTCCCTGGCCGTGGCCGAGCGCGCCGGGATCGACCGCCGGACGGCCTCAAGGGGAATCGCCTCGGCCGAACCCGATTTCGGCGATCTTCGGGCCTGGTCGATGGTCTCGCCCGCCTCCGGCCGAACATGGCATTTCGTTTCGATTTTCGCGGCCAATGAGCCGGAGTCGACCCGGATCGCCCTGGAACGGGCGCGACGCCGCGTCCCCTTCGAGGGACGGCGGGTGATCGCCCTGCTGAATCTCCGGGCCGACCGCGCTTCCCGGACGCGACGGTGGCTCGAGGCGATCCGGAACGGATTTTTCGCCGGGTTCGACCGGGTCGTCTTCATCGGCGAGCAGGCCCCGGCTCTCGGCCGCCTGAAGTTTCCCCGATCGGAGGGAATTCCCGCCGCGGGCGTCCTGGCCGGCCGGTCTCCGGCGAAGGTGACCGCCGCCCTTTGGCCGTTGTGGGCCGGCGAGGCCGTCGTCGTGGGCGCGGGAAACATCGCCGGCCTCGGCGGCGCTCTGGTCGAATACTGGGACGCCGCGGGAACGAGGGTCCCATGTTGACGACGATGCTGATCGGCCTGTTCGTCGCCCTCGTCACGGCCGAAGTCACGGGGGTGGTCCCCGGCGGCCTCATCGTCCCGGCCTACCTGGCTCTCTATCTCAACCAGCCCGGCCGGATCGCGGCGACCTTGGCCGCCGCTTTCCTCGCCCTCGGCCTCTTCCGGGCGTCGGCCCGGTATGTCCTTCTCTTCGGCCGCCGGCGGTTCGTCTTTCTCCTCCTGGCGGGCGCCCTGATCGGGCAGGCCTGGTTCTTGATTTGGCCGTCGCTGCTTCCGGCTTCCCTGGACCTGCGGGTGATCGGCTGGGTCATTCCCGGCATCCTGGCCAACAACCTCGCCCGGCAAAAAATGATTCGGACGCTGGCCGCCCTGGCCGCGGCGACGGTCGCGACCTGGGCCCTTGCCGAGGTCATCGCCCTTTTCTGACCGGACCATGAGGAACGAGGCGCGGCCCGAATCGTCGCCGGGGAAAGAAATGAAATCCCGCCGGACGCGGGCGGGCGTTTTGGTTGGGCTCGGCCTCTGGAGCTTGGCTTTCGGGGCGTTTTTTTATTTTCTGCCCCCTCTCCCCGCGCCGGGGACGGACGAGGAAGCCCGCCGGGCGGCCGCCTTGATGGCCCGGGCGATCGCCGCCCTCCGGGAATGCCGGGAGTCGTCCGGCCCGCCGATCGATCCTCTCTCCGACATCAACCGGACGGGCTTGATCGGCCGGGAGGATACGTCGATCACGACGTCCCCCGGACGGCTTGAAGCCAAGCGGACGACGGCGAATCCTCTCGTCGCCGGGGCCCTCGTCCGGATGTTCCGGGAAGCGGGCGCCGGACGGGGGGATGTGGCCGCCGTCGGCGCCTCGGGGTCGTTCCCGGGCTTGATTTTGGCGACCCTCTGCGCGGCCGCGGCCCGGGGAATCGAACCGCGCTTGATCGTTTCCCTGGGCGCGTCCCGCTGGGGAGCCAACGATCCCGGCTGGACCTGGCTCGAGATGTCCGATTGCCTGCGCCGCGCGGGCGTCCTGGACGTCGAGTCGGCGGCCCTGTCCCTCGGCGGCGGGCGGGACGGCGGAGGAGGATTGTCCGAAAGCGGGCGCGTTCTTCTGGAGAAAAAAATCGAGGAGACGGGCCTGCCCTTCATCCAGGAGCCGGACCTTCCTAAAAACGTGGCCGAGCGGATCGCCTTGTTCGAACAAAGCGCCGGCGGGCGGCCGATCCGGGTGTTCGTCAACATCGGGGGGAGCTTCGCCGACATGGGGACGGACGGGGAAGTCCTCAAGCTCCGGCCGGGCTTCAACCGGGCCGAGGAGATCTTCGTTCCTCCGCCGGATCGGCGGGGCGTGGTCCAGGAGATGGCCCGGCGGGGGATTCCGGTGATTCATCTCCTCTTCGTCCAAGGGCTGGCCGAGCGGTACGGCCTTCCCTGGGATCCCGTTCCGCTTCCCGGCGCCGAGGACGGCGGATCCCGGCCGGCGCTGTCCCCGCCGGCGGGGATCGCTCTCCTCTCTCTTTACCTGGCGGGAGTCGTCTTTGGTCTTTTCCGGATCGCCCGGCTCAGCCGCCGCTTCGGCGATTAAGCCGTCGCCTCGTTTAAACGCTGCTCATTCCGTACATCGCCTCGCGGAGCACGCGTCAAGGGCTTTTGAAAAAAATCGTCTTCTCGAAAAAACCGCGGGAAAACGGGGCGGAGATCAGGCGAGCTTCCGTCCTTCCATGTAGAAGCGCTTCTCCCAAGCCTCGCCCATGGAAAACGTTTTGCGGGGGAGGGCGCCGTCGAGGATGACGGTTTTGAACAGGTCGGTTTTGCGCATGCCGGCGAGGTAGAAGCCCATGTTCCCGGGCTTGGCTCCGAGCTCGGCGACGACGTCCGTGCCGTGGACGTAATCGATTTCCCGGGCGCCCTTGTCTTTGAGGAAAACGTCCAGGAAGTTCTGGAGCGTCCCGACCGGAAGGTTCGAGCCGGCCGCTTCGGCTTCCAGGACTCCGAATCCCTCGGGGGTGATGAGGCCGATGCGGTGGGCCGGGCCGGTCTGCGAATCCACGGCGGCCTTCATCATGTTCAGGCAGCAGAGGGATTCGTACCGGACGTGCCCGCCGTAGAACGCCTTCATCTCGGCGACGAGGTCCCGGCCGGCCGCGACGTCGAAAAGAACCCGGTGGATGGGCTCGAAGGCCAGGGCGTCGTCGTGGACATTGACCAGCTCGACGATGGCGTAACGGAGCGGGGAGTTCTTGACGGCGGCCGCCCCGCCGGCCGCTTCCTTCGTCTTTTCCCAGATGGTTTTCGCCGTGGCCAGGGAGTGATTGCCGTCGCCCATGGCGTAAAGCAGGACCGGCGTGCCGTCCTTGAGGCCGTACTTGGCGGCGAAGGCCCGCGGCTCGGCCAGACGGGTCAGTCCGCGGACGAGGTTCTCCTCCAGGGCCCGGCCGGCGACGCGGTATCCGGCCAGATGTCCGGAGCCGAGCATCAGCTCGAAATCATACAGCTTGGGAAGCGTTCCCGCGGCGGCGGCGACCGGACCGATGACCTCGTCGGCCGGGTCGTCGATGAGGACCATGATATGGGGAAGCTCCATGGGCGCGCCCTCGCGGATGCGGACGCGGGGCGGGATGCGCTCGATGATGGTCCCTTCCGTCGCCCGGATCAGGGTCGTCGAGCCTTTCCGGTAATCGTAGTGCTCCAAATCCAGGGCGGCGACCAGGCCCTTGCGCGTTTTTCCGCCCGTCGTCCGTTCGACGAAGACCAGCCCTTCCGCCGAGTTGAAGAGGCCGCGGGCGAAATAATCAGCCATCGTTTTCCGGATTCGGCCGATCCGGGCGTTTTTCTCCGGTTCGGGTTCGTTCAAAAAGACTTCGGGATAGATCAGGTGAAGGGTCGAGGGGGCGTCGCCGACGAGGCCGGCCGCTTTTTCCCAATACGCCGGCTCGGACGTGTATTGATCGCAGGCGATGACCGCCCATTTCGTCAGGTCGAGCCCGGCTTGGGGGAGAAGGATTTCGGGGATGCCGAGGGCGATGGATTCGTAAGCGCGCATGGAAACTCCTGGTTGATGATCGATTTCCGCAAGGGAAAGGGGAAATCTTACCCGAGATCGGCCGCGTTTTCAAACCCCCGCATTGAATCAACTAAAATGTAACCGAAATCCCTGAAAGAGAGGACGGTAACAGAAGGACATGGAGATGAAATCTCGTCAACAGTACCCCCGCCGGCTCGCTCCGGGCCGGATTTCGTTTTTCCCGATGATGGGATAGAATACGGCTTCGGGAGAGATCCTCCCGGAAAGGAAGAGACCCCCATGACTCCCCGCTGCTCGCACGGCCGATTTCCCGGCCTCGTCCCGCTCCTGGCCGTCCTCGTCTTCTTCGTCCCGGCCTGCGGCAAAAAGACGCCCGCCGGCAAGGACGAGGCGAAGGGAATTTCCGACCTGGTCTCCAAGGCCTCGGCCGGCCGGGCTGAGATCGACTTCCAAAAGGGGCAGCTCACGGTCAAAACGCCCGGGGGGAGCGCCGTCCTCACATCCGGGGGAGGATCCTGGCCGGCCGACCTGCCGGAGGACCTCGCCCCGTTCCGGGCGGGATCGATCCGGAATTCGACGAATTCCCAGTCGCCGGAGGGAACGACTTGGACGGTGACGTTCGCCGGCGCCGGGGCGGAGGACGTCGCCGCTTACATCGAGGATTTGAAGGGCGACGGCTGGAGCCTTATCATGGAGTCGGAGGTCCCCCAGGGCGCGTTCACCCGGCTGGAGAGGGAGAACATGGTCATCCAGCTGACTTTCATGAGCGGGGATGGCGCCTTGATCATGAACATCCTCCGGCGGCGGGGCGATTGAGCCCGGCCGGTCTCCGCGAATCCCGCTGTTTTCGATGATCGCCGCGGCCGCCCGAGCTGGCCGCAAGGCGGAGAGGAGTCCATCATGAACTACCGGTATCTCGGACGGACCGGCGTCCGCGTCTCGCCCTTGTGCTTCGGCACGATGACCTTCGGCAAGGAAGCCGACGAGGCGGTTTCCGGGGAGTTGTTCCGCGCCTGCCGCGAAGCCGGAATCAACTTTTTCGATTGCGCCGACATGTACCAGGCCGGCCGGGCCGAGGAAATCCTGGGCGGGTTGATCAAAGACCGCCGGGACGAAGTCGTCGTCACGACAAAAGGATTTTTCCCGACGGGAACGGATCCCAACGCCCAGGGCGCCTCGCGCTATCATCTTCGGAACGCGGTCGAAGCCAGCCTCCGGCGGCTCCGGACGGACCGCGTCGACGTTTATTTCATCCACCGCTTCGACGACCGGACGCCGCTCGAGGAAACGCTCCGGGTGCTGGACGATCTCGTCCGCCAGGGGAAAATCCTCTATCCCGGCCTGAGCAATTTCGCCGCCTGGCAGGCCGAGAAGGCCCTGGGGATCTCGGCCCTTCATGGCTGGTCCGCGCCGGCCGTCCTCCAGCCGATGTACAACCTTCTCAAGCGCCAGGCCGAGGCCGAAATCCTCCCCATGGCCGAAGCCGAAGGATTGGGAGTGATCCCCTACAGTCCGCTGGCCGGGGGTTTTCTGAGCGGAAAATTCGGCTCAAACCGGCGCCCGCAATCCGGCCGTTTGACCGAACACAAGATTTACCAGGCGCGGTATTTCGAGGAGGCGAATTTCGAGATCGTCGACCGCTTCGACGCGTTCGCCGAAGCGCGCGGCTTCGACCCGGCCGCCCTGGCCGTCGCCTGGGTCGCGGGCCATCCGGCGGTGACCGCGCCGATCGTCGGGGCGAGAAGCGTCACCCAGCTCAAGAGCGTGTTGGGCGCGCTCGAGATCCCGATGGACGGCGTCCTGCGGGCGGAGATCTCGGCCCTCTCGCCGGCCCCGCCTCCGGCGACCGACCGGAGCGAGGAGCGGACGGACACCCATTTCTTCATCCGGACGTAGCGGCGATCACGCGGCCGGACGAGGGAAACGAGGGCTCACGCTTTCAAGCGCGCGCCCGGCTTCCCAAGCCGGCGGCGTTCTTCTCCGTTCTTCCCTTCTTTTATTGTGGGAATTATTTCAACAAAAAAAAGTCTTTAAAAAAGAAGCCTATTCGTTTCGCGCCTTCTTATGAAAATGAAAAAGCTAAGAAAATGAAGCCGTTTGGATGGAAGTTGCATAAAAATGATCGGTATAGACAGTCAGGGTTTCATTCGATATATCGCCTCGAATCTTGATCCGGAATTCCTTAGAGAAGTCGTGCAAAGATATTTGAAGGAAGCGTGAGGTCATGAAAAAAATTACGCTTTTAGTATTCATCGCCGTTTTCTCACAATATGCCGGTTCCCAGGAAATTCATGTTCAACAAAAAAACGGACTTTTCCAGAAGGAAGAAGATAAAAAAATTTCTTTTCATCGGGTAGCCAAGTTCGAACCAAGCGCGGAAAACCGAGCCTGGAGTTCGATAACCAAAATAATGATCTTCGGCGATCGCGTGTTTCTCCTTGATGGACGTCAAAGCAAGATCGCTGTCTATGACATCAACGCGAAATTTCTTCATTCCATCGGCCGGCCAGGACAAGGCCCGGGGGATTTGGAGCATCCGTCGGATTTTTTTATTACGGATAAAGAAGTGATTTATGTCTTGAATTCGATGGCCAAAACGATTGAAGTCTTTACGATCAGGGGAGAGTTTATCAAGCGAATTGAAATCAAAATGCCGAAGGAACTCTATTATTCATATCCCAGCATGCTTCTTCTCGGGGACAACGATGAAATATACATCGCGTATTCCCTGAGTCCGAATTTAATCGATGCCTATGATGAAAACGGGAGATATTTGAGGACTCTCCTGAAAAGAGAAGATGACATCATGATTCCCGGAGACAATATCGGCAATTGTTCGCAAATTCAATTTTGCCAGGATAAAAAAGCGATTCTTCATTTTGATTTTTTTAAAGGATTATTCATCAAAGTCAATAAAAGCGGAGATGTTGAAAATAAATTCAGCGTTTATGACAAGCTTCATGACAAGGAAATCCGCGCGATCGAGGACATGATCTCCGAGACGAGGAAGCAAGCGGCCTCGAGCGTTTCCATAAAAGAATTTCAGCTTTGGTCGAGATGCTGCGTGGATGACGATAACAACATCTATGCGTTTTCGTTGAAGAAAAAACAAGCCGAAAGGGAAAGAATGTATGTTTTCTCTTCCAAGGGGAATTTCCTTTATTGGCAAGACGCGCCCGATAGGATCGGCGATCTCATCGAAGATGCTTATTGTTTCGGTGACATTTTTATTTTTAAAACTCAAAATGATGATCTCTATTTAGCAAAGAAGGGAGATGAATGATGCGGACGAAAATGAAGGTGTTCTTTGCGGCAGTTCTGGTCATTCTTTTTTCCGGGGGGATATTTCTTATTTGAGCTGATTGTTGCTGGACAAGCGGCCGGATGCGCTGTTGCGGCACTATCACCGGATATTATTCGGCTTCATATGAATGCGCCTGCAGCGGGTCGAGCAGGACAAATCATCGTCGATATTCTCTTGTTAGAAGAAATTCAAAAATAAGATTCGTTCAGCAAAGCGCCTAAAGCTCTATCCCGCCGGATCCGAATCCGGCGAGGGAGGATTCCATCCTTTCCCGCGATCCGGGCGATCACCTCGCGGGTGTGCGGCGATGACCGCAATTTTCCTCCTGTAATCGCCTCCAAGGCGGCCTTGGTTTTCGTCGTCGCGTCGCGCTCTTTCCTTGAAAAAAATCGCGGGCTCGCATAGGATGAGGACCCATGCCCCGCTGCGGACTTTTCGGAACGATCACGGCCGACACGATCGAAATCGAAGGCGGACGGACGTTCCGGTCCGTCGGCGGGATTCTTTACCAGGCGGCCGCTCTCTGCGGCCTCGGAGTTTCCGTCGCGCTTTCCGCCCGCGGCGGCGAATCGATGCGCGCGGCCGTCGAGAATGAGACGGCGGACTGGCCCGGTCTCGACCGGACCGGTCTGACATATGTCCCCGGCCCCGGACACCGCGTCCGCCTCCGATATCCGGCGGGGGAGGGGGAGAGGGAGGAAATTCTCGAATCGGCCGTTCCGCCGCTCGATCCCGGCCCGGCGCTCGAGGCCCTCCCCGGGTTGGATTTTCTGATGATGGTCTTCAATTCCGGTTTCGACATCACGCCCGCCGGCTGGCACGCCGTCGCCGGGCGGGCGTCGTGTCCCGTCTGGATGGACATCCATTCCTTAGTCTTGGAGCCGCGCGTCGGATCCCCCCGCGGCTACCGGGCCGTCCCCGATTGGGAGGCGTGGGTCGAGGGGGCGGCTTATCTTCAAGCCAACCGCCGGGAGGCGGCCTGCCTCATGGGCCGGCCGGACCGCGAGGCCGGAGAATCCGAAATCGAAGAGCTTTCGCGGCGGGCGTTTCGTCTCGGCGTCCGGGCCGTGTTCGTCACCCTGGGCCGGGACGGCGTCGCGGTTTCGACGCCGGAGGGATTCGTCCGGATTCCGGCCGCGCCGTCGCCGGCCGTCGTCGATCCGACGGGGTGCGGCGACGTCTTCGCCGCGGCCGCGGCCGAGGCCCTGCTAAGCGGACGGACGGTCTTCGAAGCCGCCGTAGCCGGCGCCGCCCTGGCCGCCCGGACGGCCGAAGTGTCGGGCGTCCATGAGATCTTCGGCCTCGCCACCCGGGAACGGGAAAGCCGCCGGG
>MTKZ01121305.1_pt3 | contig 53374 bp, 45 predicted proteins | sample 1042781 | NCBI WGS metagenome assembly MTKZ01 (sample SAMN06212207, study PRJNA360539) | anaerobic digester metagenome | biome: Wastewater treatment plant; material: sludge; isolation source: anaerobic digester fed with sludge from wastewater treatment plant | place: Denmark: WWTP Viborg ...
CCTCCCCGGCTGCGCCGCGGGCGATGCGGCACGCGTAGCTCGGGACGTCCTGGCCGATCGGGCACGCCTCCGTGCACGGGGCGGTGATGCAGTCGAAGAGGGCGAGCCCCGACGTGACCTTGGGCAAGCCGTCCGGGAAGTAGCCCTTCCGGTACCGCGGCGCGGCGAGGGCCTCCTCCGCGGCCCGATCGAGGGCTGCGAGCTTGTTCTGCGCCAGCTCGTCCAGGTTCCGCGCCCGGCGGGCGCGCATTGCCCCTTCCAGGTTCTCCAGCCACCCGCCGAGGCGGGCGTACCCCCCTGGCTTGAGGAGGTCGGACGCCGCGGTGACGGTGCGGGCCCCACAGGCGAGGATCGTTGGGACGTTCACGCTATCGGCCCCTCCAGCGTAGGACACGGCGAGATCGCCCTCAAACTCCCGGGCGAGGCGCCGGAAGAGGGCCATCGTGATCGGGTACAGGGCCCGCCCGGACATGTAGACCTCGTCCCCGGGAAGGGTTCGCTTGTGGTTGGCCATGGCCAGGGTGTTGGAGAGCTTGACCCCGAAGGTCAGCCCTTCCCGGCCGGCCACTCCGTCGAGGGCCGTGATGAGCTCCACCGCCCGGTCGTACGGAAGGTCATGGCCGAACACGCGGTCCGGGATCGCGATCTCCCGGAACCCAAGGCGATCATGGAGGATCCCGAGCACCTCCTCCTTGCCGAGGAGGGTCGGGTTCAGCTTGACGAACGTGTGGAGGCCCCGCTCCACGAGGAGGTGACGCCCGATCTTCTCGATCTCGTCAGGTGGGCAGCCGTGCATCGTGGACAGGGTCACGTTGTCCGTGATCCGGGATGGGATCTCGATCTCGGCGAAACGCGGGAAGTTCCTCCGCAGGGTCCGGCGCAACTCCGCGATCTCCGGCGACGCATCGGTCAGGCGGTCCATGAACGCGGCCATGCGCGGGCTCCGAATCCCCTCAAGGTCATAGCCCACGCTCATGTTGAACACCGTCCCCACCGGGCCAGGGAACCCGAGGGCGTGGTGGAGGACGTGGATGAGGACCCAGGCCTTCACGTACTCGCCCGCGGACTGGTCGAGCTTGAGCTCCTGGGACCACTCCACGTTGTACCCCTCGTCCGCCATGTCAATGCACGGGCGGGGGATCTGGAGCTCGTCGTTGGCTTGCACCGTCTTCAGCTCGATGAACCTCCCCCCACAGAGCCAGGAGGCGACGATGTTCTGGGCGAGCTGGGTGTGGGGGCCGGCGGCGGGGCCGATCGGCGTCGCCAGGGGATGGCCGACGAACTCCCCGCGGTACGGGGCATCGGCCCGGGGGACGTGGAACAAGGACCGCGGGATCCCGAAGATGGCATCCTTCTCCTTGAGCTCGCCGAGGGCCCATCGGAGGAGATCCTCGAACGGCTGGACCCTCATCCGATCAGACATGCCTCGCCCCTACACGCGCGCCCACAGCCGCTCCGCGGCGCCCCGGGCAATCGCGAGGGCCGCCGTTTCGTCCAGTCCCAGGACCTGCCCCTCCCGGAGGCGCACCTCCCCGCCCACGATCACCGCCCACGGCCGCAGCCCCTCGTTGATCGAGCCGAACAGGAGGTGGGCAAGGAGGTTCCCCGCGTCGAGGGGGGTCGGCGGGTCGTAGTCCCACACCACGAGGTCGGCCGCGTAGCCCGGGGCCAGTTTCCCCAACGGGACCCCGAACGCGCGTTCGGCGAGGGCGTAGTTGTGGTGGACGAGGGAGAGAAGGGCGGGATCCCCAAGCGCCGTCGGATCGCCCGTGACGTGGTGCGCGAGCAGCCGCGCCGCGAGGAGCTCCCCCACGATGTCACATCCGAACCCGTCCGTTCCGATCCCGACCCGGACCCCGCGGGCGAGCATCGCCCCCACCTGGGCCGCCCCCACCGCGTTGTTCATGTTCGAGCGCGGGTTGTGGATCACGCTCGCCGGCCGCTGGGCGAGGAGGGCGAGCTCGGCCCCCGCGAGGTGGACCCCATGGATGAGGAGCGTCCCCTCGGTGAGGATCCCGAACCGATCCAGCCTCTCTGCGGTGCGAACACCGTGTTGGTGGAGGGCGTCCAGCGGGTCCTCCTTCCCCTCGGCGAGGTGGATGTGGAACGGAAGCTTGAGGGGAGCAGCCGCCTCCCCCGCGCGGGTGAGGGTCTCATCGGAGAGGGTGAACGAGGCGTGGAGCCCCATGTGGGCAGCGAAGTGCCCCCCCTCCCTCTCCTCACGGGCGAACCGGACGTTCTCCGCGATCCCCTCCTCGCGCTCCCTCTCCCCGCCGCGGTCCGTGACCTCGTAGCAGAGGTCGGCCCGCAGCCCGACCTGGGAGATGGCCCGTTTGAGCTGGGAGAGCGACCCCGCGATCGCGGCCGGAGACGCATGGTGGTCGAACAGGGACGTCACCCCGCACCGGAGATGGCCCACTGCCCCCACGAGCGCCGACTGGTAGACCGTGTCCAGGTCGAGGGCCCGGTCGAGCTTCCACCACAGCTGGTCCAGGATCTCCCGGAACGAATGGGGGGAGAAGTGAGGGAGGGGCATCCCCCGAGCGAGGGACGAGTAGAGGTGAGCGTGAGCGTTGACGAGACCGGGGGTGACGAGGCGCCCCCCCGCATCGATCCGCTCAGCCCCCGCGACCTCCGGCGCTGGGCCAGAGCTTGTCGCCGCGATCCTATCTCCCTCGATGAGGAGGTACCCGGAGGGGTGGCACGTCCCCCCCAGGTCGGCAATCCGCGCCCGTTCGATGATCAAGGCCATGCCACAAGTGTACCGGCTCCCCTTGCAGGGACCAACGGCCTCACCCCTCCCGGAACAGGGGGATCGTGGAACCGGATTCCACGTCCACAAGTCCCTGATCCGTGAGGCGGAGGGCGGGGATCACGGGCAGCGCGAGGAGGGAAAGGGTCATGAACGCGTTGGTGAGCGTACATCCACACCGGCGGAGGCCTTCGTGGAGGGCATCCATCCCCTGCGCCACCTCCTCGGCCGACCCGGTGGAGAGGAGCCCGGCAATGGGGAGGGGGATCCACGCCAACACTTCCTCGCCCCGGACGAGGCACACCCCCCCGCCTTCCTCCGCCACTTGGTTCCCCGCGCGGGCCATCGCCTCCCGATCGGTGCCGACGACGAGGAGGTTGTGGCTGTCATGGGCGACCGTGCTCGCCAGGGCGCACCCGGCGGCGAGGCCCAACCCCCGCACGAACCCCTGCCCGATCCGGCCGCTACGCTGATGCCGTTCGACCACCGCGGCGTACGCCACGTCGGGGACGAGCTCGACCGTCCCCTCGCGCACGGGGAGGCTCATCGTCACAGCGCGGGTCGGGGCCTGGTTCTCGATGACCTCGATTGCCCATACCTCGACTTCCCTGTCGGGGGCCCCTACGGCGAAGTCGGCCGCGACGAGGGGACGGGCGAGCCGCACCGTGTTCTTTGCCCACGCCGGCTGGGGGAGGGAGGCAAAGGGGTGGACGGCTGTCCGTCCCTCGTCCACGACCTCCCCCCCCGCGATCACCATGTCAACGGAGAACCGGCCGAGGTCGGGCACGAGGAGGATATCGGCCCAGCGCCCCGGCGCGATCGCGCCCACGTCCCGCGCCACCCCGAAGTGCTCAGCTGTGTTCAACGTGGCCATCTGGATCGCGACCACCGGGGGGATCCCTGCCTCGATCGTCAGGCGCACCACCTCGTCCATATGGCCGTGGGAGAGGATCGTCTCCGCATGACGGTCATCGGTGCAGAGGAGGACGTGGCGGAGGTCGATCCCCGCCTCGCACACCCCGCGCACCCCCGCCAGGAGATCCTGCCAGGCTGAACCCTGGCGGAGGATGGCCCGCATCCCCTGCCGAACCCGGGCCAGGGCATCCTCAGGCCGCGTCCCCTCGTGGCAGTCGGCCGGCCCCCCCGCAGCGTAGGCGTGGAAGGTCGGTCCCAGATCGGGCGATGCGTAATGCCCCCCCACGACCTTCCCCGCTGCCAGGGCGGAGGCGATCTTCGCGTGGACCACCTCGTCCCCCGCGACCACCCCGGGGTAGTTCATCACCTCTCCCAGGCCGACGACCTCCGGCCAGCGGAGCGCCTCCGCCACCTCCTCCGGGCCGAGGGCAGCCCCGGCCGTCTCCAAGCCCGGCGCGGCGGGGACACACGACGGGACCTGGCCGTAGACCCGGAGCGGGGTCCCCTGCGCCCCGTCGAGGATGAGCCGCACCCCGCGGAGCCCGAGGACGTTCGCGATCTCGTGCGGATCAGCGAACACGCCCGTCGTCCCGTGGGGGAGGACGGCCCGGGCGAACTCGGACACGGTGAGCATCGAGCTCTCGATGTGGACATGCGCATCGAGGAGGCCGGGGACGAGGTACCGGCCCCGGGCGGGGATGACCCGCGTCGACGGGCCGATCAGCGCCTTCGCGTTCGGCCCGCAGTAGGCGATACGGCCCTCCACCACAGCGATATCCGTGTGGTCAAGGATCTCGCCGGAGTGCACGTTCACCCACCGGCCGTCGCGGACCACGAGGTCCGCCGGGCGACGCCCCATCGCCACCGCCACGAGATCCCGCGTCACTTCATGGAGAGGCCTGCGGGAGCCGTTCATGATAGGAAAGAGGGGCGGCCACCGCGGCCGCCCCCCACACCCGCGTCACGCCCCTTACGGCTCACCCGGCCAGGGGCCGACCACGCCCTCCACCGCCCACTCCAGGGTGATGAGGGCATCCACAGACATCCACATGCCCTCGGGCACGCGCAGGATCCCCTTCCGGTCGTAGATCGGGCCCTGGAACGGGTCAAAGGTCACGCCTGGGTCGGCCATCTGGTTGTAGCGCGTCATCACGAGATCGTAGGCGGAAATCTTGCCGAAGACGGGATGGTCTACGCTGTAGGCCTTAAGGTCGTCCTCGAACACGGGGTTGATCATCATCCCCGGCTTGGCCCCGACCTCCACCGCCTTCTGGGAAAGGAGCCACCAGTAATCCACATGCTCCAGGTTCTCGTTGGTGTAGATCCCGTCGTGGACCTTCTGGAGGAAGTCGAGGTAGATCGCCTCCCAGTGGACGAGCTGGCCGGACACCACGTAGTCGGGGGCGAAGTCGTACATCGGGGAATAGTGGCCGAAGCTGGGCAGGCCATGCTCCGCTGCCACCTGGACCACGGTGGGAGAGTCCTCGGTGAACGCGAACACGTCACACCCCTCGGCCACCAGGGCCTCAGCGGCCTCCTTGGCCGCCGCCGGGTTGAACCACTCGTAGATCCAGCGCACATGGACCTCGGCCTGGGGGTTGACCTCCCGGACCCCGATGGCGAAGGCGTTGAGGTGCCGCTTCACTTCCGGGATGGGGAACGCGCCCACGTAGGCCACCTTGCCCGTCTTGGTGAGCGCTCCGGCCATGAGGCCGTTCAGGTAGTAGACCTGGTAGAAGTCGGCCATGTAGGTGGCGAGGTTCGGGGCCCTCATGAACCCCGAGCAGTGGGCGAGGACCACCTCCGGGTAGCGCAGGGCGGCGGCGTAGGTCCCATCCATGAACCCGAAGCTCGTGGTGAAGACGATGTCACAGCCCTGACGGACCAGCTGGTCGATGTAGGTCTCCACCTCGCCCTCGGGCACCGACTCCACGTACACCGTCTCCAGCCAGGGGAAGTGCTCTTCGCAGATCTCGCGGGCCACGTTGTGAGCGTGGGACCAGCCGTAGTCCCCGATGGGCCCGACGTAGATGAACCCCACCTTCATGGTCTCCGCGGCCAGGCCCAAGGTGGAAAGACCGGCCACCGCTGCCACGATCGCCGCTATCTTCAGTCCCTTCCTCACTTTAACCTCCTTGTATGCTCTGGCTCGTCACCCATGACTCCGCGCTGATCACCGATTCATCCCCGGTTCTCACCCCCCCGTTCACTTCTCTCCCCGGGCATACGGAACGCCGAGGGCCCCCGGTGCTCCCCGGCGGCGCTGGGCGCCCCCGAGCCCCACAAAGGTCAGGACAATTATAGCGGCAGCGTAGGGCATGAGCTTGAGGAGCTCCGGAGCCACCCAGGGCTGCAGCCGATAGGACAGGTGATACAGGGCGCCGAACAGGACCGCCCCCCCGATCGACTGGAGGGGATCCCAGGCCACGAAGATGGTGAGGGCGATCACAATCCAGCCCATCCCCCCGGTCATCCCCTCCGTCCAGGCGGGGCGGTACTCTACGGACAGGTACCCCCCGGCCACCCCGGCGAGGATCCCCCCGAGGATGACCGCCAGGTACCGCACCAGGTACACGTTCACCCCCAGGGCATCGGCGGTGGCCGGGGACTCCCCCACCGACCGCAGCGTGATCCCCCACCGGGTGCGGTACAGGAGCACCCACAGCACCACCGCCAGGACCAGACCCAGGTAGGTGATGATGCTTTGGTCCTGAAAGAGCATCGGTCCCAGCACCGGGATCTCTGCTAGCCCCGGCACGGTGACCGGGGGCAGGGGGTGCTTGAGGGGGATGCCCTCCCACCCCCGTCCAAGCAAGCCCGAAAGTCCCAGGCCGAACATGGTGAGGGCGAGGCCGGAAACGTACTGGTTGGCCCGCAGGGTCACGGTGAGGAAGGCGTGGATCAGGGCGGCCCCGCCCCCCGCTGCCGCTGCCACCAGGATCCCCAGCCCGGGGTTCCCGGTGGATTGGGCCACGGCAAACGCGGAGAACGCTCCGATGGCCATCATCCCCTCCACCCCCAGGTTCACCACCCCGGACCGCTCCGCGTACACCTCCCCCAAGGTCCCCCACAGGAGCGGGGTCCCGTAGGCGAGCGCCCTCCCGATCGTGCTGATGAGCCACTCTTCCCAACCCATCTCTCACCCCTCGCTCTCGGCCCGTTGGGGTGCCCAGCGGACATGCCAATACATGAGGAGTTCGCTCCCGATCAAGAAAAATAGGATCAGTCCGTTGAACACGTCCGTGACCTGGAACGGCATCGCCAGCGCCACCTTGATCACGTCCCCGGCGGCGAAGATGAGCCCAAACAGGAGTGCGGTCACCACGGCGGCGAGGGGGCTCCCCCTGGCCAGCCAGGCAACGATGATCGCGGTGTAGCCATAGCCCATGGAGATGTGGGCCGGGCTACGCAGCCGGTAGTGGACCCCCGCCATCTCCCCCGCCCCGGCCAGCCCCGCCAGTCCCCCCGAGATGAGCATCACCCAGAGCGTCACTTTGAGGAAATCGATCCCCGCGTAGCGGGCGGCGTCCTGGGACTGCCCCACCACCCGGGTCTCGTAGCCAAGCTTCGTCCGGGAGAGGAGGAACGCGCAGGCGATAGCCATGGCCACCCCCACCACCAGGGTGATCCAATGGATGCGGGTACCGGGGATCAGGGGCAGGCGTGCCGCTGGGGGAAAGAGGTCGCTATAGGCAAACCCACGGGCGGTGGGCCCCTTCCAAGGGCCATGGACCAGCCACTCCACGATGTACATCATGATGTAGTTCATCATCAGGGTGGAGATGACGTCGTTCACTTGGAACTTCACCTTGAGCAGGGCGGGGATCATCCCCCACACGGCGCCGGCGAGGAACCCGGCCAAAAACATGGCTGGGAGGAGCCATGGATCCGGGAGGCCGGAGAACAGGGCCACCCCGGTGGCGGCCACCGCCCCGGCGAGGATCTGCCCCTCGGCGCCGATGTTCCAAAACTGGGCGCGGAAGGCCACCACCAGCCCCACCCCGCACAGGATGAGGGGGATCGCCCGCCGCACCACCTCCGCCCACCCCTGGGGGCTTTGGAGCGTCCCCTGGAAGATGACCCGGTAGGCATGCCACGGGTTCACCCCGTAGCCCCAAAAGATCACCGCTGCCACCAGAAGCGCCAGCACCACCGCGAGCAGGGAGATCCCGAGCACCGCCCCCCGCGATGGGGCAAGGCGCCTCTCCACCACGAACGGTCCAATCCTCTTCATCGCGGATCACCCATCACGGATCTTGTGCCGGCCATCATGAGCCCGATCTCCCCAAGCTCTGCCTCGGAAGCCTCGACTATCCCCATGATCTCCCCGCGGAACATCACGGCGATCCGGTCAGCAAGCGATACGATCTCCTCCAGGTCCTCCGATACGAGGAGCACCCCGGCCCCCGCGTCCCGCTGCCGGAGGAGGAGCTGCCGGATGAGCTCGGTGGCCCCCACGTCCAGCCCATAGGTGGGATGGGCGGCCACCACCAGCCCTGGCTCCCCGGAGAGCTCCCGGGCGAGGATGAGCTTCTGGATGTTCCCCCCGGAGAGGAGCTTGGCCGGGGTTCGGGGGGAGGGCGTCATGATCTCATACTCCTCGATCGCCTGCTCGGCAAACTTCCTCACCTCCGAAAGCCGCAGGAGCGGTCCACTGGAGAACGGGGGCCGGTGGTGCTTCTTCAGGATGAGGTTCTCCTCCACGGTCATCCCGGGAACGATCCCCATTCGGAGGCGCTCCTCGGGGATGTGGGCCACCCCAGCATCGGCCACCGTTCGCGGCGACCTGTTGGTGAGGCTTTGCCCCAACACCACCACCTCCCCCCCCTGGGCCCGCCGGAGACCGCAGATCACCTCCACCAGCTCCCGCTGCCCATTCCCCGCCACCCCGGCGATCCCCACGATCTCCCCCCGGCACACGGTGAGGGAAATGCCCCGGAGGGCGGGAAGCCCCCGATCGTTCAGGGCCCGGAGATCTCGGAGGACGAGGGCCTCCGTCCCCGGCGTACACTCCGCCTTGGAGATGCGGAACACCACGTCCCGCCCCACCATCATCCTCGCCAAGGAAGCCTTGTCCGTCTCCGCCACGGGCAGGGTGTCGACCACCTTGCCCCGGCGCATCACCGTCACCCGGTCCGCCGCCTCCATCACCTCGTCCAGCTTGTGGGTGATGAAGATGACCGCATGCCCCTCCTCCTTCATGCGCGCCAGGACCTTGAATAGCTCCGCCGTCTCCTGGGGGGTAAGGACGCTGGTGGGCTCGTCCAAGATCAGGACATCCGCCCCGCGGTACAGGGCCTTCAGGATCTCCACGCGCTGCTGCTCGCCGGCGGAGAGCTGCCACACCCGGGCCTTGGGGTCGACGGGGAGGTGGTAGCGCTCGCCGAGCTCCCGGAGGCCCCGCTCCACAACCCGGGCCGGGCCGAAGAATGGGGTCCCCTGAAGGCCCAACGCCACGTTCTCCGCCACTGTATGGGGATAGACGAGCTTGAAGTGCTGGTGGACCATGCCGATCCCGCACGCGATGGCATCGCGGGGGGAGCGGATGTTCACCTTCCTGCCCTTGACGTAGATCTCCCCTGCGTCCGGGTGGTAGAGGCCGTAAAGGATGTTCATCAAGGTCGTCTTCCCGGCACCGTTCTCCCCGAGGAGGGCGTGGATTTCGCCGGGGCGGACATCGAGGGTGATCCGGTCATTGGCCACGACCCCCGGGAACGACTTGGTGACCCCCTCGAGGAGGATCAGAGGCGGGTAGTTCTGGTTCCCATCGAGATCGCCAGCGCCCGGGGCGGCCATCATGAGGGACCAGTATAGCGACCCCCCGTTGCGATGGTCAAGTTGCCTGACAGGTTGGGCGGCCGCTATACTGCGCCCGGTGAGTTGAGGTGCGCCTGACGGGAATTCGCCGGTTCCACTTCGCCCGGGATGCAGAGGAAGCCCTTTCCCTCCTCGCCGCCTACGACGGCCGGGCGGCCCTCCTCGCGGGCGGGGTCGACCTCCTGCGGTCCCCGCGGGGCGACATCGAAGGGGTCATTGACATCACGCGGATCGGCCTCTCCTACGTTCGCGAGTCCCGCGGCGGCCTCGTGATCGGGGCCACGACGACCCTCACCGAGGTCCTCGCCTCCGCTGCGGCCCCCGCGTACGCCGGAGGCCTGCTCGCCTCCGCCCTGAGCCAGGTGGCGGTCCCCCCGCTCCGGAACATGGCCACGCTCGGGGGGGCGCTCGTATCGGCCCATCCGTGGGCCGACATCCCCACCGTCCTCGTGGCCCTCGGGGCGGAGGTCCGCTGGCAGGGGGAGAAGGAAGGGAAGGCGCCGGTTGAGGAGCTGTACGGGACCTCGTTCCGCGGGCTGTTCCGCCGCGCCGTAGCGCTGGAGGTGGTCCTCCCGCCGTGGGAGGGAGCCTTCGTCCACGAGAAGGTCTCCCGCACCCGGTACGATATCGCCCTCCTCAACGCGTGCTGCGGCGTAGGGCTCGACGGGGAGGAGATCCGGTGGGCGCGGGTCGCCGTCGGAGCACGGCCCAACCGAGGGGAGAGGCTCCCCTGGGCCGAGGAGGCCCTGATCGGCCGCAAGCCCGGAGGGGAGCTATGGAACGAGGTTCAGAGGCTGGTGGAGAGCCGGGTCGAAGTGGGAGATGACCGCCGCGCGGGGGCCATCTGGCGCCGCCGCACCGCGGGGGTCCTCGTCCGCCGGGCCCTCGCCCGCGCTGCCCAACGGGGTGGGACGTGATGTTCCCTTTTCAGCAGGACCAGTGCGGAGACAGGATGAAACTCTCCTTTGAATTGAACGGAATCGAGCACTACCTCGATGTCGAGCCGGGCGAGCCGCTCCTCTCCCTCCTCCGTCGGTTGGGGATGAAATCTGTGAAGGAAGGATGTGGGACCGGAGACTGCGGGGCGTGCACCGTGCTTTTGAATGGGCGGGCGGTGCGGTCGTGCCTTATGGTCGCCCCCCAAGTCCAGGGGAAGCGGGTCATGACCCTCGAAGGGCTGGGCACGGTGGACGATCCTCACCCGCTCCAGGAAGCGTTCCTCGAATGTGGGGCTGTGCAGTGTGGGTTCTGCACGCCGGGGATGATCCTCGTCGCCTATGAGCTCCTCGCCCGCACCGGCGATCCCACGCCCGACGACGTGCGGAAGGCAATCGCAGGGAACCTGTGCCGGTGCACGGGGTACGTGAAAATCGTGGATGCGGTCCTCCGCGCTGCGGAGTGGAAGCGGGAGGGAAGATGGCGGTAGAGACGCAGCAGAGGGGGGCAGTGGGCCAGAGCGTGCGCAAGGTGGACGGGCCGTCCCTCGTCGCGGGGAAGCCCCTGTTCACCCTCGACCTCGACATCCCGGGATCCCTCGTGGGGGCAATCCTCCCCTCCCCTCACGCCCACGCCCGGATCGTCAGCGTGGATACGTCCGAGGCTGAACAGGTCCCGGGGGTGCGGGCGATCCTCCACCACGGGAACGTGCCCCGTGTCCCGTACACCACCGCCGGGCAAGGGTGGCCGGAGCCCTCCCCCTACGATACGGTCCTGTTCGATACGAAAGTCCGCTTCGTCGGGGACCGGGTGGCGGCGGTGGCCGCGGAGACGGAGGACGCAGCGGCGGAGGCGCTAGCTAAGATCCGCGTGGAGTACGAACTCCTTCCCCCCGTCCTCTCCTCCGAGGAGGCCCTCGCCGCCGGAGCCCCGATCATCCACGACGAGCCGGATGCGGAGGGGATCTACGATGCTGCGCACAACATCGCCGCGGCAGTGGACATCCCGATCGGGGACGTGGCGGCGGCCCTCGCCGCGGCCCCGGTGACGGCCGAGGCGACGTGCGAGATCCCGTACTCCCAGCACGCGACGATCGAGCCTCACTGCGTNNTTCCACGTCCGGCGGATCGTAGCGAGGGTCGTTGGGCTCGACCCGGCCCGGATCCGGGTCGTCAAACCCCGCATCGGCGGGGGGTTTGGGTCCAAGCAGGAAGTCCTCCTCGAACCGGTGGCGGCGCTGCTTGCCCGGCGGACGGGCCGGCCGGTGCGGATGACCTACACCCGCCAGGAGGTGTTCGTGGCGAGCCGGACCCGGCACCCGATGAAGGTCACGGTGAGGCTGGGAGCGAGCAAGGACGGAACCCTCCACGCCCTGGAGATGGGCGTCCTCTCCAACACCGGCGCCTACGGGGCCCACGCCCTGACCGTGCTCTCCAACGTGGGATCGAAAACGCTCCCCTTGTACAACAAGGCACCTCACGTCCATTTCCACGGGAGAGCGGTGTACACGAACCTCCCCGTGGCCGGTGCCTACCGCGGGTACGGGGCGACGCAGGGGTACTTCGCCCTCGAGGTGGCGATGGACAAACTCGCCGAGAAGCTGGGCCTTGACCCGGTGGAGCTCCGGAGGAGGAACCACATCCGGGTCGGGGAGACGTCGCCCATCTTCGAGAAGATCGGGGAAGGCCGCGAGGGAACGGCGCAGATCGTGCGGTCGTGCGCCCTCGAGGAGTGCCTCAGGATCGGGGCGGAGCGGATCGGGTGGCGCGAGAAGCGGGGCCAGCGACGCGAGGAAGGGCCATGGGTCCACGGCCTGGGGATGGCGTGTGCGATGCAGGGATCGGGGATCACGGGCGTGGACATGGCGGCAGCGACCCTCGTCATGCAGGACGACGGGAGCTTCCGGCTCCTCGTGGGGGCCACCGACCTCGGGACGGGGTCGGACACGATCCTCGCCCAGATCGCCGCTCAGGAGCTCGGCGTGCCGGTGGACCGGGTCCTCGTCTACTCCTCGGACACCGACTTCACCCCGTTTGACACCGGGGCCTACGCCTCCAGCACGACCTACGTGTCGGGGAACGCCGTCCTCCGGGCCGCGTCCGAGGTGCGGGCCCAGATCCTGGACGTAGCAGCCGCGGCCCTGGGGGAGCGCGCCTCCGCCCTCGAACTCGCCGCTGGCGTGGTGCGCAGCCGCAAATCGGGGAAGTCCCTCACCCTGAGCGAGGTCGGCCACCGCGCGACCTACGTGGCTGATCAGCGCCAGATCGCGGCCACGGCATCCTTCGCCTGTCCCGAGTCCCCGCCCCCGTTTGCCGCGTTCTTCTGCGAGGTCGCGGTGGACCGCGAGACGGGCGTGGTGCGGGTCGAGCGGTTCGTGGTCGCCGCCGACTGCGGGGTGGCGATCCACCCCCAGGCGGCGGAGGGGCAGCTCGAGGGGGCGGTCCTCCAGGGAATCGGCCATGCCCTGTGCGAGGAGATGCTCTTCTCCCCACGGGGCCGCTGCGTGAACGCCGGGTTCTTCGATTACAAGATCCCGTCATCCCTCGATGCGCCCGAGATCGAGACGATCCTCGTCCCGAGCGAGGAACCGACCGGGCCGTGGGGGGCGAAGTCCATCTCCGAGGTCGGGATCAACGGGCCGCTGCCTGCGATCTCGAATGCGATCTACGACGCAGTGGGGGCGCGGATGGTCCGCGCTCCGTTCACGCCGGAGCGGGTGCGGTTCGTCCTCGGCGCGGTCCCCTAGCCGGGCGCGGACGGGCCCCTACCGGCGGAGGCGCGCCCGGCGGGCGAACCGGGATGAGCCAGGCCGCGCCTCACCTGCCACCGCCCCGCCGTAGTCGAACCCGGGAAGCCGTCGCGACTCGATCGGCTTCCCCACCGCCTTCTCCACCCAGCTCCGCAGGAGGCGGTCCGCCGGCGCGGACAAACTGAGGGCGTGGCCGGTCTTGGCGAGTCGCCCCGTGCGGCCCACGCGGTGGGTGTAGGCGTCCACACTATCGGGCAGGTCGAAGTTGATGACGTGCGTGATGTCCTCCACGTCAATCCCCCGCGCCGCGACATCGGTGGCAACGAGGATCTCGTACTCCCCGGACCGGAACCCGTCGAGTGCTCCCTGCCGGTCCCGTTGCGACATGTCACCCTCGATCGCCGCCACGTTGAGCCCCGCACCGGACAGGAACGAGGCAAGGCTCTGGGCGCGGCTCTTGGTGCGCGTGAACACGAGCACCCGCCCCGTCGCCGGGCCCTGGAGGAGGGCGAGGAGGAGGTCCCGCTTTCGCCCCTCGGTGATCGGGTAGAACGCGTGGGACACCGTCTTCGCCGGGACACCCGCGTCCACCTGCACCGTGACCGGAGCGCGGAGGATCCCCTGCGCCAGGCGGCGGATCTCGGGGGGCATCGTTGCCGAGAAGAACAGGGTCTGCCGATCGTTGGGCAGGAGGGCGAGGATGCGCCGGATGTCGGGGAGGAACCCCATGTCGCACATCCGGTCGGCCTCGTCGAGGACGAGCACCTCGACATGGGAGAGGTCGAGCGCCCGATCCCCATCGAGATCGAGGAACCGCCCGGGGCACGCGATCACGACGTCCACGCCCCGCCGGAGCGCGGCCGCCTGGGGCCACTTCTTCACCCCGCCGTAGAGGGCGACACTGCGAACGCCGATGTCCCTCCCGAGCAGGCGGGTCGCCTGGTGGATCTGCTCGGCGAGCTCCCGCGTCGGGGCGAGCACGACCGCGCGCACGTGGTCCCCCGGCCGCTCTGCGAGGCGGTGGAGGATGGGGAGCATGAACGCCGCCGTCTTCCCGGTTCCGGTCTGGGCGACGCCGATCATGTCGTGCCCCTCCAGGATGACGGGGATCGCCTGCTGTTGGATCGGAGTAGGGTGGGTGTAGCCAGCGGCCTCGATCCCGGACAGGATCCGGGGGTGAAACGCGAAACTTCTAAAATCCACTGAAAGCCTCCTTGGCCTTCGTGAGCCAAGTCGCACTCTCAGCTCAGGGTCTCGGTTGGCAACCCCGCGATTGGGGTATGCGATGCATCGTTTGGGTTTTCTTGAACGAAGTATACGCGCTGTTGCCGGATCCGCCAGTCGCAGGCACCGCGGGCGATCCCTCAGGGCCTGCTACCGACCCTCGGCGGCACGGCGGGCGAGGCGGTCGGCGCGCTCGTTCTCCGCATCCCCGGCGTGGCCGGCGAGCCAGTGGAAGTGCACTCGGTGCATCCCCGTCAGCCGATCGAGCTCCCGCCATAGGTCCTCGTTCGCCAGCGGGAGGAGCCGCTTCCCCTCCCGCCGCCGCCAGCCCTCCTCCTTCCAGCGGGGGAGCCATTCCGTGATCCCCCGCTTGAGGTAGACGGAGTCCGTGAACAGGTCCACTTCCGCTGGCTCGCGGAGGGCACGGAGGGCCTCGATCGCCGCCCGGAGTTCCATCCGGTTGTTCGTCGTCCGCTCCTCGCCTCCGGAGAGCTCCTTGCGGTGAGGGCCGGAGAGAAGGACCGCCCCCCATCCACCGGGGCCGGGGTTCCCGATGCACGCGCCGTCGGTGTAGATCCTTACTTTCTTCACAACAGGGATGTATAGCTGGTCCCCCTTCTTCTGTCGAGGTCGCGGGGCGCCCCACGGGGCCCCATTGCCCGCAACCGGGTACGATGAGGGGTCGGGGTGGGGCCCGTGTCTTCTGCCCGACCAAGGAGAGAAATATGAGGGAAACCGCTGCCTGCCTGTTGGTGGCCCTGGGAATTGGGCTCCCCGCCTTCAGGAGTGGGGAAGGAATGCCTCCATTCGACCTCACCGGAACGTGGGCGGTGATGCAGGTGACCTCGGACATCGTCGTCTACCCGTTCGTGGGCCAGCGCATCCGCACCACGACCCTCATCCTCCACGTCGAGATGGGGCAGACTGGGAGCATCGTCACGGTGTCGGAGACCCACTGTCTCGTGGATACCGACGACGGGACGGGCATGGTCGTCACCGAGATCCCGGACGCCTTCCTCCGCTCGCTCGGCACTGTGGACCGGATAGCCACGCTGGAAGGAACGGGCGAAGGGTGGCGGTTCGTCGAACTCTGGCCGACCGAGGTCCACGGGGCCCGGCTCGCCGATCCCGTGAGCGACCCGCTGCCCACGACCGCCGATGATCCCCGCATGTTCGACCAAGACGGGGATGGCCAACCCGGGATCACGGTGCGGGTGAGGGTCCTCGGCCTCATCTCGGGTGAGGTGTACGTTGTGCAGCGCCTGTCGAAGCTCCTCGACGGGCAGGTGCTGGCTCCCGACCTCATCCGCGGGCTCCTCACGTGGACGAACGAGCAGGTGACGCTCGGGGCGAGCAACCCATTCCTCAACGCGGGCGGGGAGGCCCACGTCGACCCGGTGCGGGAGCGGAGCTACTTCGTGGCGATCCGCGTCCCAGCGGGGACGACCTGCGCGAATCTCACGGCGAACTGGCGGACCCTGTTCGATCGCTAGCGCGGATCGTGCTCGACGTGGATCTGCCTCCCCTTCCACGTGCCGCGGCCCCGCAGGTGCCAGAGGAGCGATCGCAGGGCGATCCCGAAGACGAGGAGGATCGTCACCGGGTAGAGGAGGACCTGAGCAAGCGGCAGCCGGAACCGCACTGCGGAGAGCACCCACGTGACGAGGGACAGCCCGATCGTGGCCGCTGCGGGGACGATCATCCCCTCGGCCACCCTGCCGCCCACGGCATTCAAGATGAGGACAAGCGGGGGTTGACAGGCGAGCCACAGGAGCCAGGTCCACACGAACAGGTATAGCGGGACGTTGTACCGGAACACGGGGAACAGGTTCTTCGCCAGGCCCCGCGCCGCCTCGTTCCACCCCTGGTACATCCGCGTCGTGACCCGCCCGGATCCGTCGAGGAACGCCCAGCCGAGGCCTGCCCGGTGCACGTTGCGGGCCAGGGCGAGGTCGTCCACGACCTCGGACCGGATCGCGGCGTGGCCCCCGACTGCCTCGTACGTTCCCCGCCGGAAGAGCATGAACTGCCCCACCGCGGTCGGTATCCGTCGGGGGAGGATGAACAGGACAAACGTGTGGATGACCCATGCCAGGACCGGGATCACGAGCCTCTCGCCCCAGCTCCCCACCGCCTGGCGGGGGAGGACGCTCAGCACGCCCGCCCCCTCCGCGTGAAGGGCCCCCACCGCGTCGCGCAGCGCCAACGGATGGTGGACCGTGTCGGCATCCGTGAACAGGAGGAGCTCGCTCTGGGCAGCCTGGGCGAGCTGGTGGCACGCCCAGTGCTTCCCGAGCCAGCCAGCGGGGACCGGCTCCCCGGCGAGGACCCGTACCCGTCCCCCGGACCGCGCCGCGATCTCCTGGAGCAACGCCCACGTCCCATCGTGGGAGTCATCGTCGAGGACGATCACCTCGAACTGCGGATAGTCCTGGCGGAGGAGGGACTCCACGCAAGCTTCAATGTTCCGCTCCTCATCGCGGGCGGGGACGAGGATTGAGACCGCGGGGTACTTGGACAGAGGGGGGTGCCTGCCGAGCCGCCGCATCGCGACGAGGTTCGTGAGGGAAATGCCCGCCAGGACCGCCATGAACACGGCCAGGCTCCACTCGTGGGAGACGAAAAAGCTCATGTGGATCCCCCTCGCGGGCGCCACCGCGGCGGGGAGCGGAGCTCACGGCGGTGGGTCCAGACGAGGAGGGCAAAGTTCGCTCCCAAGGTCGCAAGGAGCCACGGCTCGGCCCGACGCAGGATGAGGTACACGGCGACAACGGGGAAGGACAGGATCACCGTCCACCCGTCCACCGCCTGCACGGTCCGGACGAGGGCAAACGAGAGCCCGAGCACGGTCGGGACCTCCCAGTACGTGAGAGCGGACCACGCCCCGAATGTGGATGCCACGGCCTTCCCGCCCCGGAAGGCGAGCCAGGGAGAGAACGCGTGGCCGAGGAGGGGGGCCAACGCCACCGGGAGAAGGGCCCAGCCTCCGAGGCCCCCGCGCGAGCGGGCGAGCGCGACGGGGAGGGCGCCCTTGGCCACGTCGAGGACGAGGGCGAGGAGCCCGACCCGCCACCCCTCCGCCCGCCATGCGTTGACCGCTCCCGGGTTCCCGTCCCCCCGGGCGCGGACATCGGTCTTGGTCCAAATTTTCCCCACCCAAACTGCGAACGGGAGCGATCCCAGTCCGAAGCCGAGGAGAAAGAAGAGGAGGACCGTCATCCCCACCCCCCGGATCGGCACCCCCCTGCCCGATCGGCCATCGCCGGAGTCTACGCGATCCCCCGCCAACAGGGGAACCTTGTCCCACGGAAGGGAACGGGCTATCCTCCTTTAGCACTAGGGCGTAGCCAAGTGGCAAGGCAGCGGCCTTTGGAGCCGCCATTCGGAGGTTCGAATCCTCCCGCCCTAGCCCATCTCCACGGAACTGCCGCACCGTCGCTCCACCATCTCCATCCCACCGGGGCACCCTCGTCGCGCCTCCCCACCAGGAGGCAAAGGAGGAACGACGATGACCCAATGGAATGTGGTTCTCCTGACAGGGCTTGCGGTGTTCACGTCGGGCATGTCCGTCGCCCTGCTCCGCTGGGCGTGGAGGAGCACTGCTCTGCGGCCGGTCCGCGCTCCTGTCCCCCGGGGGCCCTCCGTAGCGAGCGAGAGAACCCCGCTCGGGAACGAGAGCATCCTGTGCCCGGCCCCGTCCCTCGCGCAACAAGGAGGGGTTCCCGGTCCCCCCCGCGGCGAGTCCTAGCCTCCCCCACCGGCGCAGCGGGGCCCATCCACTCCGCTGCGCCGTTTTCTATCCGTCCACCGCCCTAGAACACGTTCTCCGCAAGCCCCTCATCGTCGCAGACGATGACGGTCGCCTTCTCCACAAGGGGGTAGGCGGACAGGGCGCGCGAGAACGCGACAAGGTCCGCATCCCGCCGCGGCTTCACGAGGTAGGTCAACTCCACACGCTCCCCGTCGCAAGCGGAGCGGGTGCCGATGAGGCGAACGGACTGGAAGTGGCGTTCGAATGCGTCGCGGGGGTAGGCAGGCTCGCCCCCCCCTCCGCTGGGGATGGTGAACTTCACCAGCGTCTCACCATGGGGGCGCTTCCCCAGGCGGAGGAACCGGACAGCGATCATGCATAGCCCGATGAGCCCCACGCCCGCGGCCGTCTCGGCGTACATCCCCACCCCAGCCCCCATCCCCGCCGCCAGGCCGAGGAAGATGAACGCCGCATCCCGGGTGTCCTTCACCGGCGTGCGGAACCGGACCACGGCCAGCGCCCCGACGAGGGTGAACGCCCGCGCAACCTGATTGGAGATGATGACCATGACGAGCGACACGATGAGTGCGAGGTAGAGAAGCGTGTGTTGGATCGTGATCGAGAACGCGGCCCCCGGCGTAGCGAGGCGGTAGACGAAGGCCACGTACAGGCCAAGGCCGAGGCTGACCCCGACCGCCGCGAGCACCGGCAGCAGGTTGCCAAGAAGCGGTTCAGAGGAGCTGAGCATGGGCCCCTACCCCCTTCGTTGTGGCTGAGTTAAGAACGACATGTTCAATGCTCGCGGCGTATTTGGAACACGCCCGCCAGAGGAGGGGAAACCGCCGCGTGAGCTCGCGCAGGGTCCACGGGACCACACCGCTGAACTTGACCTCGAGGATCGCCCACCGGGTGAGGAGCGGACGGAGGTCCCCTTCATCGTACATCTCCTCGAGGCGGGGGACCGCCTGGGCCCGGAGGTTCCGATCGAGGGTGATCCTCACCGTATCCTGGTCCGCCCATTCCACGTACGCCTCGCGCTCGTAGGCGATGAGCACCGTGGGGACGAACGCCTGGCGGTCCATGCGGTAGAGGAGGCGTTGCACGACGGTCGGACAGCCCGCCGCGGCTGGGGAGCCCAGCCCATCCCGTGCGGCAAGACATCCCAGCCAGGCATCGTTCAGCCGCGCCTTCTCCTTGCGGTAAAGGTGTCCCTGACGGGCTTTGCGTTCGAGAAAGATGGGGGCCGACCCCGGCTCATTGTAGGTGCGGACGCGGTACTTCTCCCGGACCGGTGCGCCGTTCTGTTTGGCGTGGTAACAGATGAGCCCTGGGGAGTCGAAGTACACGCTGCGGACCGTGTAGGCGTTCCCGGGCCTCCCTCGAGCATGGGGATCCACCTCGAGGCGGGCGGCGAGGAACCGGGAGACCTGCCGTGCCTCCTCGGGCGAGAGGAGGTACTTGCGCTCAAGGCGGCTCGTCGTCCCCGGCCCGTGGCCGCCGTTCCCGCTTCCGCGCAAGGCCTCGGCCACGGCGTCGAGGCCGGGACCCGCGGAGCCCGCACCGCTTCCGGTGCCGCGCCGAAAGAGGCCGTAACGATGGGATGGGGGCTGCACCGTTTCGGACGAGGCGCGATGGAGGGCACCCGGGTCACCCCCGGCCGACCCACTCAAGGGACATCCTCGTCCGCCTTCCGCGAACTGAAACTCCGTCCTCCTCATCGGTCCCATGATGGCCCCCTGATCGTCGCCAGACCTCGCCTACCAGCCTGGCGGCCTGATCCGAGACGCCCCGGCGTAGGTGACATTCCCGGCGACCGTGAACCGGGCGACCTCGGTCCCGGGGGTGTAGTCCCCCCCCGCGGAGAGGCCATCCGTCGCCGCGCCGGCGGAACGCCCCCCGAGGTAGATGGCGTAGGTGGAGCCGTTCGTAAGGAGCGGAGAGGCGACGACCACGGACTGGTACGCCTTGGCCGGGGCGAAGGTCAACACGTCCCCACCCCCTGCCGCGGCGATGTGGAACAGGCTCCCCGCCGGCTGGGGCGTGGTGAAGGTCATCAGCACCGAGTTCACGGTCGAGGAGGTGCTCGGGGCTTGCGCCATCCCCGCGCTGCCGGCAGCGACGAGGAGTCCGCCCGTGATCTTGAACGTGCCGTAGTAGTCGAGCGCCCCGTTGTCGCTCCGCGTCGGACCGTGGATGAGCACGGTCCCCCCCGTCATCGCGATCGAACCGTTGACGTCAAGCCCGTCTCCACCGGAGTTGATGGCAACCCATCCCCCATTCACGAACAGCCACGTGCTGGAGGACGAGGCCATCCTGGGACGGCCCAGCGGCATCGCCGCCGCCCCGCCGGAGGTGGCGTTGATCCCATCGTCGGTGGAGGTGATGCGGATCTCGCCAGAGTTGACCGTGATCGTGTTCCCCTCCACCCCCTCGTACGACGTCTTGACCTGGATCTGCCCCCCATTGACGGTCACCGCCGCGTCGGCGCGGATCGTGATCGTGGCCTCACTGACGGTGATCGAGTCCCGGCCCTTGATCCCGTCGTTGACCGCCGCCACCGTGACCGTCGCCCCGCTGAGCGCCAGGTCATCCTTGCTCTGGATCCCGTTACTGTGGTTTCCGTTCACGGTGAGGGATCCGGTCCCGGTGATCACGAGGTCGTCCGCACTGAACAAGGCAGCGTTCGGCTCATCGGCCCCCGCAACCTCGTACAGGTAGGAGCTCCCGTCCGTGAGGGTGTTGTCCGTGCCCGCGGCCAGGCTGATCACGACGTCCTTGGCCTGAGCGATGTAGATCGGAGAGCTCGTCGAGCAGGTGATCCGCGCCCCGCCGAGGACCAGGTTCACGGGACTGTTGTCCGCCGAGGAGACAACGACCTGGCCGTCATCCAGGGTGCCGCGGAGTGGTACGTCCCCCCGGCCGTGATGAGGAGCCGGGACCCTTGGGCAACGGCCCCGGTCCCCGTCACCTGGATCGCGCTCCCGGCGAGGACGATCTCGGTCACGGTGGGGCTTGTTGAGGCTGCGGCCAATGCGGCCGTGAAACCGCTCCCCAATGCCAGAATCACAGCCCCTCCCGAGGCGTCGGCCGCCGCTTGGTCCGCCCCTTCCCTCCCCCGCTGCGTCACGCCACCGGCGACCGCGGCCGCCAGGGTGAGAGCGATCACGCCAACCGTCCACTTCGATCGGTGCATGGTCTCGTACCTCCAAGGCCGGGGAGGGTAGCCGCGACGGGTCGGGTGCATCGGGGCAGGGTTATGGCTACGGTGTGGAGGTGCCCTCGCCTCCAATCGGGGGCGAAACGGCGACCCCGTAGGCTGACCCGCCGACTGTAGGGTACACTTCCCCTTGGTTGTTTCGTTCTCCCACTGAGAGCGTACACCCAAGGAGGGAGCCCGTACCCATGACCGAACCGACGACGCGCACCCGCGCGAGCTCCGACGGCGCGTGGAAGCTCCGGGTCAACCTCTTCACCCGAGTCCTCCTCCTCACGGTAAAGCTGGGCGCGTTCGCCTACACAGGGTTCCTCATCATGCTCAGCGAGGCCCTGAACAACCTCGTGGACATCGTCGTCACGTCGTCCCTCCTCCTCAGCCAACGGATGGGGCGCCGCGCCGCCGACCGCGAGCATCCATTCGGCCATATGCGGTTCCGGTACATCGTTTCCCTCATCGTGTCCGTTGCGTTCATCACCGTCACCGGGCTACAGATCCTCCGCGAGGCGATCGCGCGGCTCATCGCCCCGGTACCGCTTGAGCACCCGGAGATCGCGCTCTACGTGCTCGCCTTCTCGTTCGTGGTCAACCTGATCCCCCTCGGGCTCATGCTCGTCGGTAAGAGGCGCGACATCACGGTGAAGACCGCGCTCTACGACAACATCAACGACGAGATCACGATCCTCGCGTCGGTGATCGGCGTCCTCGCGGCCCAACGGGGGTTCCCCCTCGCGGACCCCATTGCGGCGATGTTCGTTGCCGGACTGATCGGGGTCATGGCGGGCAAATTGATCCGCGAGAACACGTACGTACTCCTCGGCCTCTCGCCCAGTGCGAAGTTCTACGAGAGGGTGAAGTCGGTCGCCCAGAGCGTGGCCGGAGTGGCGGGGGTACACGACATGATCGCCGAGTTCATCGGCCCCGACGCGATTCACCTCGATCTCGATCTCGAACTGGCACCTAACACCACGGTTCAGGAGGCCGATCGGCTTGTCGCCGAGCTTGAGGAAAAGCTGCGAGAACTCAACGTAGTTCACTGCACGATCCGACCCTGCGCCCACACCGGCCACGAACGGCACATCAGCGACTAAGGCCCGCGTCCGCCGTGATCGCCCGACACTCCCGGCTGTACTCGTCCACCACCGTCAGCATCAGCACTGGCGCGCACTCTCCGTCCGGTCGTGGAGGAAGTCGTAGGTCCACACATGGTCCTCGTGGGTGGCCCGAACCGGGACGCCCCACCGGCGCTGACGCTTGCGCTTCCGCGGCTGCGTCAGCCCTGCCCCAACCGCTGCACCCTCTTGTGGTGATCCCACACCCTTCCCGACGCAACATCGCCCACGCCGTGCGGTAGCCGGTTTGAGGATGCTCCCGGGCAATGACCTGCAGCCGTGCCTCAAGCTCCTCGTCCTCCTTCCGCTTCACCAAACGGCGCTGGTAGGCAGAGCGAGGCATCCCGACCAGTTGGCAGCTACGCCGCTCCGGCACCTGCAACTTCACAAGCTGCCCCCACAGTTGCGTCGCACCGGCGGCGCTACAGTTTTTTCGAATCACCTCCTTCATTGCCTCGATCTCAAGGTCGCGGTCAGCGATCATCTTCCTGAACCGCGTGTTCTCCTGCCTCAGCCGCCACTAGTCCCGCACCTCGTTCACCCCCATCCCCCGAAACCGCTTCCGCAAGGATCGCCAAGATCTCTCGGCGAACCGACTGCGCTTCATCCTCTCTCTTCCCATCAGTTCCCCGATCCTCCACTATCCCCCAGCCGGAATCCTTGGGTGTACGCCCGAGAAGCGATGCTGAAGAAAACGGGCTCAGATTATTTGGTTGGGGTTGTAAACATATAAGAGCACACTCCGCCCGTCCCTGCTAGCGGTTGTGGCTCGTTGTCGGACAGCTGGCGAGACTACTGCCGGCGGATCGCCTGAGAGGTCGGAATCGCGAACGAAAGTGCAGTGCTCGCTCGGGGGTCTTGGGCTGTGATAAGCACGAGGGGGAGGTCGCGAAAGCGGGCGCGGAGTTCCCAACGGTCCCCGAGGTACTCGGCGCTCTCGATCTCGGCGGTGAACGGGCCTTCGCCCACCTGCACCCACTCCGGCCGGAAGAAGAGGAACACCTCGTCCCCTTCCCTTGCCTCCCCGCGCTCGGCGGGAAACCTCCCTCCAGCGACCTCGACCAGAGCCCGGTCGCCGTCCACGGACACGACCTTGCCCGGCCAGAGGTTGGCCCGGCCGAGGAAGGCAGCCACGAACGGGGTCCGCGGCCGCGCGTAGAGCTCCGCCGGCGGGGCGACCTGGTCGAGCCTCCCCTCCCGCATCACCGCCACCCGATCGGCGAGGGCGAGCGCCTCCTCCTGGTCGTGGGTCACGTAGAGGGCAGTCATCCCAAGCTTCCCGAGGAGCGCGCGCAGCTCAGCGCGGAGATCTTTCCGCAGCGCGGCGTCGAGCGCGGACAGGGGCTCGTCGAGGAGGAGGATCCCCGGCTCGGGGGCAAGGGCCCGGGCCAGGGCCACCCGCTGCTGCTGCCCGGCAGAGAGCTGATGCGGCTTCCGCCGTTCGTACCCGGAAAGGCCGACGAGCGCGAGAAGCTCCCGCACGCGCGACTTCCGATCTCCCCCCCGCCGGAACCGGAGGCCGTACGCGACGTTCGCCCCCACCGAGAGGTGGGGGAACAGGGCGTAGCTCTGGAACACGAGCCCCACTCCCCGCCTCTCCGGTGGCCAGTTGGTGGCGTCGCGGCCGGCGAGGAGGACCTGACCGGCATCGGGCCGCTCCAGGCCCGCGATCATCCGGAGGACGGTCGTCTTCCCGCACCCGGACGGGCCGAGGAGGGCAACGGTCTCCCCGTCGGCCACGGCGAGAGAGAAGTCAGCGACCGCGGTCACCTCTCCGAACCGCTTGGTGAGCCCGCGGACCTCAAGCACGGGGTCCCCCCAGCCAACGGGAGCCGGCGCGGTCCCACGCCCACGCGGCGAGGGCGGTGGTGACCATGAGCACGGTCGCCATCGCCGACGCCGCCCCGAAGTCGCGGCTCCCCAGGAAGTGGTAGATCGCCATCGGCATCGTCATCACGCCCGGTCCAGACAGCATTGCGACCGCGGTCATCTCCCCCAACGAAAGGGCGAACGCGAAGGCGCCCGCGGCGAGGACCCCGTTCCCGAGCAACGGCAGGGTCACGGTGCGGAACGCGCTGAGCGGGCCCGCCCCGAGGGTCCGCGCGGCCTCGGCGAGGGTGGGGTCAAGGGAATCCCACCGGGGGCGGATCGCCCGCACCACAAACGGGTACACGATCAACGTGTGGGCAAGGACGATCGCCCATCCTCCCCCGAGCGCGGAGAGGGGCGGCCGGCGGAACGCGAGGAGGAGCGCAAGCCCCAGGACGACCGACGACACAGCCAAGGGGGCCATGAGGAGCGTCTCCAGGAGCCGCGACCTCACCCGGCGCAGGACAGCGCTCACGCTGATCCCGAGGACGAGGGCAAGGCCCGTCGCCCCGAGGCCGACCAAGAGGCTCATCCGCACCGCGCCCCGGGGGGAGGACTCGATGAACGGGTTCCAGGCCGGGGAGGCGATCATCCGGTACCAGTGGAGGGTGGGGGACGCGCCACCGGGAGCGGGGTGGAGGAACGAGTCAGCGATCACCGCCCCGATCGGGCCGAGGAAGACGACCGCCGCCGGGAGGAGGTAGAGGAGCCACAACGCCCGGACGGGCCGGTCCCGGGAGAAGAGGGGGACCGTTGGGGCGGGCCGGCCGCCGTCCTGGGGAGCGGAGAACGCGCCCCCTCCCCACAGGTGGAGGTAGGTGAGGACGAGGGACAGGCCGAGGGTGATCGTGGCCAGCGCCGCCGCGCGGGGCAAGTCCATCAGCACACCGCGGGCGTAGAGGTACACCCCGACCTCGATCGTGGCGTAGCGCGCCCCACCCAGGGCGAGCGGGATCGAGAACGAGAGGGTGCAGAGCATGAACACGAGGGCAAGGGAGGAAAGGAGGGAAGGGAGGAGCAGGGGAAGCGTCACCGTCGCGAACGCGCGGGCCGGCCGCGCGCCGAGGGTCCGCGCCGCCTCGACCAAACCTGGGTCAGCCCCCTCCCACGCCGCGTTCACAAACCGCGCCACCACCGGCGCGTTGTAGAACGCGTGGGCGAGGACAACCGCCCATAGGGTGTACAGGACCCGGATCGGTGGCTCCCCAAGCCCAAACAGGCCCATCAGGAACCGGTTGAGGTGCCCGGAGCGGCCGAAGAAGAGGATGAACCCGAGCGCGACCGTGATCGAGGGGAGGACGAACGGGACGATCGTGAACGCCCGCAGGAGCCCCCGCCCGGGGAAGTGGTACCGGGTGAGGAACCAGCCGAGGGGGAACCCGAGGGCGAGCGAAAGGAGGGCGGACAGGGCGGCCTGCTCCAGGGTGAACAGGATCAGCCGCTGCACGTAGGGGTCGGAGAGGGCAGCGATGATCCGCTCCCCACTCCACCGCCCCTCGACCTGGAGCCCCGTGCGGAGAACGTCCCCCAGGGGCCAGAAGAACGTGACCCCCAAGAAGAGAAGGGGCAGGAGGGCGAGCGCCCATCCTGCCCCATTACGGAAGCTTATGGCGCGCCGAGGATCTGCTGCCACGTGGTGATCCACTCCTCAAGGTGGTCAGCGGCATCGGTGGGGAGGATGAACACTGGGTGCGGGGGGAGCACGGCGTAACGGGCGAAGTCCGGCAGGAGCTCGACCCCATCGTGAACGGGGAACATCCACTGGGATGTGGGGATCAACTCCTGGATCTCCAGCGAGAGGACGATATCCAGGAACGAATGCGCAAGATCAAGCTTCGCTGAGGTCCGCACGATCCCCATCCCCTCGATGAGACGGTATCCCTCCCCATCTAGGGTCAGCACGTGGTAGGTCGCCGCGCCCCCTGTGAGGTAGGCGTAGGCCGCATCGGTGGAGTAGGAAAGGACGATCGGCGCCTCGCCCGCCTCGAACATCGCGAACGCCTCGCTCCACCCCTTGGTGATGGTGAGCGTGTTGGGGAGGAGCGCCTTCCAAAACGCGGGCCAGTCGTCCCCAAAGTGGGCCACTGTCCACAGGAGGAACGCGAGCCCGGTGGTGGAGGTCCGCGGGTCCTGGAGGATGATCTTCCCCGTGAGCTCCGGCCGGAGGAGGTCGGCAAACGTCCGCGGAAGAAGATCGGCGGGCAGGGCGTCGCTCGCCACGAACGCGACGTAGCCGTGATCGAACGGGAGAACCCGTCCCGCACTGTCGAAGTGGAGGTCCTCCGGGACGTGGGCGAGGTTGGGGATGAGGGTTGGATCGTAGGGTTGGAAGACCTCCGCCGCGAGGGCGCGCGGGAGGTCCATCGCCGACACGCCGAGGAACACGTCAGCGTCAGTCATTCCGATGGCGAGCTCGGCGATGAGGCGGGACAGCATCTCCGCCCCGCCGCCCGGGGCAACCCATACGAGGTCCACCCCGGGATGGGCGGCCTCGAACGCCTCTTCGATCGCCGCGGCTGGCCCGTCGCGCACGAACGACCGGTACGTGTACACCACGAACCGCTCCGCCCCGACCGCGGTGCCGGCCACAGCCAGGGCCACGATGAACCCCACGAGCTTCTTCATGGGACGCCTCCTTGGGGACTGGGGATCGGATCGCCCCGCGGGGTGAGAGGACAGCTTGCGGCGGTCCAGGCGGGCTGGACCTCGGTAAGCCTCGTTCGCATGGGTAACCTTTCCTCCGCTGGCATAACCCAGATCAGGTTCTGGGGTCGAGGCGTGGGACCTCCTCTCAGCCCCGTACGGGCTCCCCCAGTTACCCCGGAGCGATTATAGGGGACGTGGCTCCCCGTGCCACCCTGAGCTCCTCTCCCCCCAGGGGCGGGTTTAGGGTGCCGGTCCCGAGAAGTGCCTGAACCCCCGCGGCGCGAGGGGGATCTCCTCCCCCGTGGGGAGGACGAGCCAGCGGCCCGCGGGGGCGGGCAAGACCTCCCCCACCACGGACACGGGCGTGCCCGTCTCGACCGAGACCCGCTCGGACAGGACGCGTGCTGCGTCGGGCGGGCAGGTGAACACGAGCTCGAAGTCCTCTCCATGGAACAGGGCGAGGTCCCACGGCGGCTCCCCGGCGAGCTCCGCCACCCGCGCCACGGCCGGGGGTACGGGGAGCTTCTCCGCGTGGATCCTCACTCCGACCCGGCTCCGGTCGCACAGGTGCCCGACGTCGCTTCCCAGGCCATCGGAGAGGTCGGTCATCGCCGTGGCGAGCCCGGACGCGGCGATGAGGCGGCCCTCCCTCACCCGCGGGGTCGGGACGAGGTGGCGGGCGACGAGGGCCTCCCCCTCCGCGGCGGGAACGGGGAAGTCGGCCCGTCCGCTCACGATGAGCCCAGCTGCCGCTTCCCCCAAGGCTCCCGTCACCAGAACGAGGTCCCCCGGCCTGGCCCCGGCGCGGGTGAGGAGGTGCGCCCGGGGCACCCCTCCTACGAGCGCGAGGTCGAGGACGATCCCGCCTGGGGAACGGGCGACGTTCCCCCCCACCACTGCGACCCCGAACCGCTCTGCCTCCTCCTCGAGGCCAGCGTAGAGCTCCTCCACCCAAGCCAGGGCCAGGTCCGGTGGGAGGACGAGGGAGACGAGGGCGTGCGTGGGCCGGCCGCCCATCGCCGCGATGTCGCTTGCGTTCACAGCGAGGAGGCGCCGGCCGAGGAGGTGGGGTGGGATGCGGTCAAACACGAAATGGCTCCCCTCCACCTGGCTGTCCACGGTGAAGAGGACGAGACGGTCCCCCCCGAGGTCGAGGGCAGCCGCGTCATCGCCGATCCCCACGACCACGTCCGGCTGGGCGGAGGCCACGATCCGCGCCAGCCGCGCGATGAGCGGGAACTCCCCCACGTCCGCGATGCGCATGTCCCTCATCCTAACGGGAAACCGAGGGCCATGTCGTCCGCTTGCCGCACGGAGGGGAAGCGCATCCAAGCACCGCTCAGGCCGCGGATCCCGCCTCGCGCGAGGGCTCCCTCAGCCCGACGGCAAGGAGGGTCGCGGGGACGAGGCACAGCGTGAGGAGCCCAAGCGCGACCTCGAGCCCCAAGAGGTCACCGAAGTACCCGACCCCGCCGATGAGGAGGGCCCCCACCCCCCACGCGAGCCCCATCAGCACGCCGGAGACGAGGCCTTTTTGCTCGGGGACAAGCTCCTGCCCGAGCACGACCGACACGGGGATCGAGCTGACGAGCACAGCCCCCGCCAGGGCAAGGAACGCAAACGACAGCCCGCCATCGGTGAGGAGGAACAGGTAGAGGAGGGGGATCGCCCCGCCCACCGACCCCACGATGACCCTCTTCCGGCCGAACCGGTCGGAGAGCCGCCCCCCGACGAGATCCCCCACTGCCCCGGCCAGGGAGTACACGGTGAGGGAGAGGCTGGCCATCGTCAGGGAGGCCCCGCGCTCGGTCCACAGGACAGCGAGGAACGTGAGGTAGGATGCGCTCACGAGCTCCCGCAGGGCGGCGATGCCCCACAACCGGGCGAGCTGGCCCGTGGCATGGTGGTCGCGCAGCCGGGACTGCCGCTCCCGCGCCGGCCGCGCCTCGCGGGGCAGGACGCGCACGAGCAGGGCTACGACACCCGCCGCGGGGAGGAGGAGGAGCGGGGTAAACGCCAGACCCAGGTTCCCCACCACCCACGCGATGAGGAGTGGCCCGCACGCCGATCCGAGGGTGCCCCCGGCGGAGAAAAGGGCCATCGAGATCCCCCGCCGGCCATCCGTTCCCGACACGAGGGATGCCCCAGCGGGGTGGAACGCCGCGGTCCCGATCCCCGCCGCAACGAGGGCCGCGGCGACCGCCCAGTACGTGGGGAGGATCCCGAGGAGGCTCATCGCCGTGCAGGTGAGGGCCGGACCGAGGATGACGAGCCACCGCCCCCACCCCCGATCGGCGAGCGCCCCGAGCGGGAGCTGGCCGAACGCTGACACGCTCGATCGAAACGACGATAGCACCCCAGCGGCAGCGAGGGAGATCCCGAACCGGCTGATGAGGAGGGGGAGCAAGGCCGACAGGAACGCGCCGTACCCGTCGTTGAGCCCGTGGCCGAGGGCGAGGGGCCACGTGGGGCGGCGGCGCGGCGCGGGTTCTTCTCGGATCAAGCGCCGTTCGCCACCAGGTCCAGCACCCGCTCCGGGATCGCCGGGTACGCCCGCAGGCGGCTCCCGGTGGCCGACGAGACCGCGTTCGCCACCGCAGCGTGAGACGCCATGAGCGGGACCTCACCGAGGCCCTTCGCCCCGAACGGCCCGCCCGAGTAGGGGGCCTCGACGAATGCGACCGCGATCCCCGTCGGCACGTCGCGCGCCGTCGGGATGTGGTAGGAAGTGAACGAGGGGGCGAGGATCCGGCCATCGCGGGACGGGAGGTCCTCCATGAGGGCGTACCCGATCCCCTGAGCGATCCCGCCGATGACCTGGCCGCGGGCGGTCGCCGGGTTCACGATCCTCCCCGAGTCGTGCACGGCCCAGAACCCGGTCACGCGCGTCTCCCCGGTGAGGAGGTCCACCTCGACGAGGGCGATGTGGCACGCGTAGGCGTACACGAAGTACGCGTTGCCGCGGCCCGTGGCGGGATCCCAGTCCACGGGCTTCGCCTCCGCCCAGCCCGTGGCCCCCATGTCCCAGTTATGGGTCCACATCCAGCGCGCAACCTCGGCGAGCGACGAAGAACGAGCGGGGTCCTGCGGGTGGCAGAACCGGTGCCCCTCAACGGTGAACTCGGGGCAGCCCAGGATCGCGCGGACGGCGTCCTCGATCCGCAGCCGCAGCCGCCGCGCCGCGTCGAGGACCGCCATCCCCTGCACGGTCGTCGTGCGCGAGGCCACGGTGGGACCGGAGTCGGGGACGCGCGACGTGTCCACCGGCGCAACCCGGACCATCCCCACTGGGATCCCGAGGCCATCGGCGGCGATCTGGGCGAGCACCGTCTCCGCCCCTTGCCCCATCTCCGTCGTCCCCACGGCGAGGGTGACCGACCCGTCCGCCTCCAGCTTGAGGTAGGCCCCCGCCTTATCGAGGAGCGGCGCCTTTGCCCCCATCCCCACCCCGTACATCACCGTCGAAGCGCCGATGCCGCGGCGCTTGAACCGCTCCCGGCGGTTGAACGCCGCAACCTCCGCCTGCACCTCCTCCCAGCGGGAGATCTCCCGCGCCTTCGCAATGCACGCCGCAAGCCCCACCGACTCCGTGAGGACCTGGCCCGTGGCNNCCAGCCGGCGGGCGAGCTCGTCCATCTGCGACTCGTGGGCGAAGATGACCTGGGGGGAGCCGAACCCGCGGAACGCCCCGCAGGGCACGGTGTTCGTGGCCACGGAATAGGCGTCCACCTTGACGTTGGGGATCCGATACGGGCCCGGGGCGTGAACCAAGCCCCGCCACAGGACGGCGCTCGACAGAGTCTGATACGCCCCCGCGTTGTAGTAGAACTCGACCTCGACCGCGGTCAGGGTTCCGTCGCGCTTGGCCCCGGTGCGGTANNTCCAGGACGAGCTTCGCCGGCCGGCGAAGCTTCCAGGCGACGACGGCCGCCAACGCCGCGAGGTGGCTCGGCACATCCTCCTTGCCCCCAAACCCCCCGCCGGTTGCGGTCTGGACGATGCGGACCCGGGCCAAGGGCAATCCCAATACGTTGGCAACGGCGTTCTGCACGTAGAACGGGCATTGGAGGGTTCCGTACACCGTCATCCCCCCATCCTCCGGGACGGCGATCACCCCTTGCGGCTCGAGGTACGCGTGCTCCTGATACCCGACCTCGTACTCCCCCTCCACGATCACGTCAGCTTGAGCGAACCCATGGGCAAGATTGCCCTTGCGGATGACCATGTGGTTGAACGCGTTCCCCTCGTCCGCCGCATCCGGGTGGGCAATCTGGGGCGCGCCAGGGGCGAGGGCATCCCGAGGATCGAACACCGCCGGTAGATCCTCGTACGCGACCCGCGCCCGCGCGGCCGCCTCCTCAGCCGCATCCCGCGTCTGGGCCGCCACAAGGGCGAGCGGTTCCCCGACATAGCGGACCACACCCCCGGCGAGGAGCGGCATGTCGCGGTAGATGATGGGGACGATGTTCTCCCCGGGGATGTCCGCCACGGTGGCGATCCCCACCACGCCGGGGGTGGACTCCACCCCCGACAGGTCGAGGCGCACGACCCGGGCGTGGGGGCGCTCGGAGCGGATCGTCTTCACGTGGACCATCCCTGAGAACACGAGGTCGTCCGCGTAGCGGGCCTCGCCGCGCACCTTCGCCTCAGCATCGAGGCGAGGGACAGCCGTGCCCACGATTCGATCGCTCTCCCCCTCACTCCGCCGCTTCATGACCGCCCTCGCTCCTTGAGAGAACGGATTGTAGCCGACGCGGCGGGACAACGCCCTTCCGGCCGGTGGGGTTGACAGATCCCCCCCCCGCAAGCGACGCTCCGGGCGGATCCGGATGAACTCACGGAGCGGACTCGGGGTCTTCCTCGTCATCGGCCTCAGCGTCGCAACCGCCGGTCAGGCGCTCGACGTGGCCATTCGCGATGCTCCGTTTTCGGCCGTCTTCACCTCCGGCGGGGAAACGGTCGTCGAGGTTGTGGATGCGAACCGGTCGGCGCTCTACGTGAACGGGTGGGCCGGCCGGGCGTCCCTCGTGGGCCCACCCCGCGTGGTCAAGGACGGGGACGGGACCGAGCTCACCTACCGCACGTCCGACGGCCGCACGGCGCGCGTCGAGCTCAGGCCGGTTGAGGAAGGGGCGATCCAGGTGCGGTTCTCCGTCGCGGGGAAGGCGCATTGGGAGCGGCTGGGGATCACGCTCCGCGTATCGGAGGACGAGGGGTTCTACGGGCTCCTGGAACGCCCCGTCCAGGGGATCCTCCACGAGTCCTTCCCGCCCCGCGACGTGGGGTTCAACCTCCGTGGACAGGAGGTCTGGCTGTACGTCCTCCCCACCCATGCCCTCTACAGCCCGTTTTTCGTCTCCTCCCGGGGCTGGGGCCTGTACGTGGAGAGCTCGTGGCCGGGGATCTACCGGTTCGGCCGGGATGGGAGGGGACGGCCCACCCCCACCCAGGTCACGATCGAATACGAGGGTCCGGAGCTCGTGGTCCGCATCTTCGGCGGGGCAACGCCGCTTGAGGTGGTGGAGAAGTACAGCCGCACCGTGGGGACGACCGTGCTCCCCCCGGAGTGGGTCTTCGGGCCATGGCGCTGGCGGGATGAGGTGTGGAACCTCCCCACGTTCTACGACGGGACCCCCACCAGGGGGCCCTACAACTCGATGGTCGTCGAGGACATCTTGATGATGGACGCCCTGGGGATCCCATGCTCCGCCTACGTCCTCGATCGGCCGTGGGCAGGCGGGACGATGGGCTACGGGGATCTCAAGTTCGATCCTGAACGATTCCCGAACGCAGAAGCGATGCTCGCTTGGCTGAAGGACCGCGGCGTGCAGCCGGTCCTGTGGCTCGGGCCGTGGGTCCTCGATGCGCGGCGGGCGGAGGCGGTGGCGCGAGGATACCACGTGCGAAAGCGCATCCCGTACCCCCCGCGCGCGGCGCTCCTCGACTTCACCTCTTCCGAGGCCGCGGCGTGGTGGCAGGGGCTCCTCGCCCCGCTCCTCGACCTCGGGATCGCCGGGTTCAAGCTCGACCGGGGCGACGAGGATGTCCCCGACGGTCTCCTCTTCTCCGGCTCCTATTCCGATGGGACGAGCTACCGCGAGGGGCACAACGCCTACCCCCTGTGGTTCGCCCGCGCCGCCCACGGAGCGCTGCCCGACCCGGCTGACTCCCTCCTCCTCGTCCGCGCTGGCTGGGTCGGGACCTCAACCTACGCGATCGCGTGGGGTGGGGATCCGGCGTCGAACGAGTGGGGCCTGCGGAACTCGGTCCTCGCCCTCCAGCGGGCGGCGGCGATGGGCTTCCCGATCTGGGGCTCGGACACGGGCGGGTACACGGGCCGGCCGTCGCGGGAGGTCCTCGCGCGCTGGCTTGGGTTCTCCGCGTTCTGCCCCCTGATGGAGGTCGGGCCAACGGCGAACCTCGCGCCGTGGAGCTGGGCCCCCGACGGCACCCCGGCGCGGGTGGATGCCCAAGGGTACCGGTTCGCCCCAACCTACGACGAGGAGCTCGTCGCGATCTGGATCCTCTACGCCCGGCTCCACGACGATCTCCGGGCCTACACCTATGCCCAGGCGGTGGCCGCCCACGAGCGGGGCACGCCGATCGTGCGGCCGCTCGTGTTCGTCCATCCCGACCGGCCGGAGTACGTGGACCTCTGGGAGACGTACCTCTATGGGCCCGATCTCCTCGTGCGCCCGGTGTGGGAACGCGAGGCAAGATCGGTCACGGTCCACATCCCGCCTGGGGAGTGGCGCGACCTCTGGACGGGGGAGACGTGGGAGGGGCCGCGGATCATTGCGGTCGCAGCCCCGCTCTACGTCATCCCGGCCTACGTTCGGGTGGGAAGCGAGCTTGACCACCTCGAACTCTCGGCCCGGTGGGTCGAGGCCCAGGAGCGGGCTCGGTCACAGCCTGACCTCAGCTCGCTCCTCCCGGCCCACGGGTGGTGAAGGCGAGGGCGTTCGGCCGCTTCGGGGCGCGAAGCCGGCGGGCCCATCGTGCACCTGACCAGTGCCTTCGATATGCTATTTGATGTGCTAGTGGATCTGGTATCCTTAGATGCGAGGGGGCGGCATGGCTCAGCAGAGGGGAAGCAGCCCGAAGAGACAGGTCGAGCAGTACAAGCATAAGGATAAGGAACGGCTGAACAACCCACCGGCGGGCCTGGTAACGCCGGAGACCGACCCCGATGCTGGGCAGAAGAAGACCTACGCCTACGATCCCCACCTCGATCCGCAGCTCGTATGGGCGGGCAAGGCCGAGCACACCTCGTTCGAGGTCCCAACCGTCTCCCTCCATGTCCACGAGCGGATTGACCCGTCCACGATCATCGAGGCGGTTCTGAAGAGGAATGGGGAACAGTACCAGCCGTCGCTCTTCGAGACACCGGAGGAGAACCCCCCGATCCGCCAGGCGGTGGAGTTCTACAAGCACGCCCACGGCTGGAGCAACCGGCTGATTGCCGGGGACAGCCTGCTGGTGATGAACTCGCTCCTGGAGAAGGAGGGGCTGGCCGGCAAGGTGCAGATGATCTATATCGACCCGCCCTACGGCATCAAGTACGGCTCCAACTTCCAGCCGTTCGTCAACAAGCGCGATGTGAAGGACGGCAAGGACGAGGATTTAACCGCCGAGCCGGAGCAGATCCGCGCCTTCCGCGACACCTGGGAGCTCGGCATCCACTCCTACCTTACCTACCTGCGCGACCGCCTGCTCCTGGCACGGGAACTCTTGACCGAAAGCGGCAGCGTCTTTGTGCAGATCAGCGATGAGAACGTCCACCACGTGCGGGAGCTAATGGATGAGGTTTTTGGCGTTGGAAACTTCTGCGCGCAACTTGCCTTTCAGAAAACCGGTGGATTCGCGCCTGAGCTTATATCCTCTGTCTATGATTATTTGATTTGGTATGCCAAGGATCGAAAAAGCCCTGTGAAATTCAGAAAGCTATTTCGCGAGAAATCCTCGTCGACGATTGAGGCTGGTTACACTTGGATTGAAACTCCCAATGGAGAACGCAGACGTTTGACGAGTGATGAACTAAGTGGATCTGCGCGAGCTCCTGAGGGCCGGCGCTTCCAGACAAGCATTCTGGTTTCGCCGGGTGCATCTGAGGAAGGATCGAAGCCGTTTGAATTTGAGGGTAGAGTCTACTATCCGGCTTCCGGACGACACTGGAGCACGTCCAGCGATGGTCTCAGGGTGCTTGCCAAGAAGAATAGGCTTGTTGCTGTCAAGAACACGCTGACCTATGTTCGCTACGTTGATGACTTCCCCTATACTGAATTCAACAACGTATGGGATGATACTGTCCGAAGCACCTTTGCAGCTCAAAAGCTTTACGTTGTCCAAACATCCGAAAAGGTGATCCAACGCTGCCTTCTTATGGCCACCGACCCCGGCGATCTGGTCTTCGACCCGACCTGCGGCAGCGGCACCACCGCCTACGTCGCCGAGCAGTGGGGGCGGCGCTGGATCACCTGCGACACCTCGCGCGTGGCGCTGACGCTGGCGAAGCAGCGCCTGATGACCGCCGTTTTCGACTACTACGAGCTGGCGCACCCGGAAGAGGGCGTGGGCAGTGGCTTCAGCTACAAAACCGTGCCGCACATCACCCTCAAATCAATCGCCAATAACGAACCACCAACGATGGAAACGCTCTACGACCAGCCCTTTGTGGACCGAAAGCGGGTGCGGGTGACCGGCCCGTTCACGGTGGAGGCGGTGCCCGCTCCGGCGGTGAAGTCGGTCGAGGACCTGCTGGAAGACGCGCCGCAACCGGCCGACGCCTCCGTCGCCCGCTCCGGCGAGACGTTGCGCCAGGCGGAATGGCGCGACGAACTCTTGCGCACGGGCATTCGCGGCAAGGCCGGGCAATACATCCGATTCTCCCGTCTGGAGCCGCTCCCCGGCTGCCGCTGGCTACACGCCGACGGCGAGACACACGAGGACAAACCGCAGCGTGTAGTCGTCTCCTTCGGCCCCGAGCATGCGCCGCTGGAACAGCGGCAGGTGGCCCTGGCCATCGAAGAGGCCCAGACGCTGGTGCCCAGGCCCAAGCTGATTGTCTTTGCCGCCTTCCAGTTCGACCCTGAGGCGGCGAAGGACATTGACGAAACCAAGTGGCCGGGGGTGACGCTCCTCAAGGTGCAGATGAATGCGGATCTTCTGACGGAGGACCTGAAGAAGAAGCGGGCATCGAACGAATCGTTCTGGCTCATCGGCCAGCCGGACGTGCAGGTGGAGCGGATCACCAAAGGAGAACACGCAGGCAAGATGCGCGTCTCGGTGAACGGGTTCGACTATTACAACACGGTGACCGGCAACATCGAGTCAGGAGGGCCGGAACAGATCGCGATGTGGCTTCTCGACACGGACTACGATGGCCGGAGCCTGTACCCCCGCCAGGTCTTCTTCCCGATGGCCGGCGACGACGAGGGCTGGGCGAAGCTCGCCCGCAACCTCCGGGCGGAGATTGACCCCGATCTCATCGAAGCCTACCGGGGGACAGTCTCGCTCCCGTTCGGGCCCGGGGAGCACAAGCGCATCGCGGTCAAGATCGTGGACAACCGCGGCATCGAGAGCCTGAAGGTACTGGAGGTGGATTGATGGCAAGAACGTCCATTGACCGCCTCATCATCAACTCGCCCTATGAAGAGCCGACACGTCATTGGCGTTACGACCGTGAAACAAGGACGTTCGACCTGGTGGAGGGCCGCCGCCCGGCGGGGTACGTGATAGCATCGGAAAGCTCCAAGGCCTTTGATGATCCAGGCGTCTTCATTGAAATCCCGCTGGTCAACCAGATTCGCCCGCGCGTCAAAGCCTGGCGTGAGGCAGGCTATCCGGGCGCCTCCAGCATCACCAAGGGGCTGCTGGAGCACTGGCGCGACCCGGAGGAGTTCGACGCGCGGCGGTTCTTCTTCTGCCAGCTCGAGGCCATCGAGACCCTGATCTGGCTGACCGAGGCGCCGGACTCTGAGCGTGTAGGAATCGAGATCCCCGGTGACGGTGGGGAGATCCTGCGCCGCTGCTGCAAGATGGCCACTGGGGCCGGCAAGACCCACGTCATGGCCATGCTGATCGCCTGGCAGATCCTGAACAAGGTAGCATCTCCGCAGGATCCCCGCTTTGCCAAGCACGTGCTGGTCGTGACGCCCGGCCTGACCGTGAAAAAGCAGAACGAGCGCCGGCTGAACCTCTCGGACCTGGAGAACTACTACGAAACCTGGAACATCGTGCCCTCGCCGCTCGATAAGCTGCGGCAGGGCAAGGTGAAGGTGGTGAACTGGCACACCCTGGCCTGGGACAGCGAGGAGCAGGTCAAGAAGCGGCGCACGGTGGACAAGCGCGGAGCCAAGAGCGATGAGGCCTACACCCGCGAGGTCCTGGAAGAGATGGCAAACGCGCGGAACTTCCTCGTCATTAACGACGAGGCACACCACGCCTGGCGTGTGCCCGCGGAGTCGAAGATCAGAGGGGTTGCGAAGGAGGACATCGAGGAAGCGACGAAGTGGATCGGCGGACTCGATCGGCTCCACCGCACCCGAGGCATCCTCGTCGCTTACGATTTCAGTGCCACACCGTTTGCCCCGTCAGGGAAGAAGAGCACGGAGGAGGCTCTGTTCCCGTGGATCGTGAGCGACTTCGGACTCAACGATGCCATCGAGTCCGGCCTGGTGAAGACCCCCCGTGTAGTCGTCCGGGATGATGCGGTGCCCGATGCGAAGACGTATCGCTCACGGCTCTACCACATTTACAACGACCCCGAGGTGAAGGATGACCTGGGCCGGAAGGCCGAACCTCATGAACCCCTCCCTGACCTCGTCCTCAACGCCTACTACCTGCTTGGTTACGACTGGAATGAGACTGCGGAGCACTGGGAGAAGGCGGAAATGCCCACGCCTCCGGTGATGATCACTGTCTGTAACCGCACCGAAACCGCGGCCCGCGTAAAGTATGCCTTCGACCACCACCAGATCCGGATCACCCGACTCTGTGACCCCAACTGCATCCTTCACATCGACACGAAGGTACTGAAGAAGGCGGAGGAAGAAGAGGAGCCCCTCACAGCCGTCAGTTCCATCCCTGATGACGAAGAGGGGGAAGAAAACGGCGAACCCGAACGCAAATTGACGAAGAACGCGCAGGCAGAGTTCCTTCGGCAACAAGTGGACACCATCGGACGGCTTGGGCAGCCCGGAGAGAAGATCCAGAACGTCATCTCGGTCGGGATGCTCAACGAAGGCTGGGATGCGAAGACCGTGACGCACATCATGGGCCTGCGCGCGTTCACCAGCCAGCTCCTATGTGAGCAGGTAGTCGGACGGGGATTGAGGCGGACGAGCTACGAAGTGGACCCGGAGTCTGGTCTGTTTGACGCGGAGTACGTCAACATCTTCGGTGTTCCGTTCACCTTCTTGCCTCACGAGGGAGCGCCTTCCACCGTGGCGCCGCCGAAGCCCAAGACCGCGATTGGTCCGGACCCAGCGAAGGCAAAGTACGAGATCCGTTGGCCTTGCATCGTCAGGATTGACCACGTGATGCGACCAATTCTCTCGTTGGACTGGGACAAGATCGCCCCGCTGTACCTTGACGCCTCACAGACAGCGAAGGTCGCGGAGTTGGCCCCCATCGTGGAGGGGAAACCCGACCTTTCGAAGATTGCCGCCATTGACCTGGAGCGGCTGGCCCAGGAGTTCCGGACCCAGAGGATCATCTTCGAGACGGCCCGCGATGTCTATGACCAGATGCAACATCGCTGGCAGGGAAGTAAGGAAGTCCTACTGGCTCAGCTGGTCCGGATCGTTGAACAGTTCATCCGCTCCGACAAGATCCTCATCACCCCATCTTCCTTCTTCCACAGCGACTTACGCAGGCGGCTCATCATCACCCTAAACATGTCCCGAGTTGTGCAGCACATCTGGGAGGCGATTCGGTTTGAGAACGCGGAGCGCCTGGAACCCGTGTTTGACCGCGATCATCCGATTCGCTCTACGGCAGACATGACCACGTGGTACACAGGTAAGCCCTGTGAGCGGACACAAAAGTCGCACATCAACTTCTGTGTCTACGACAGTACCTGGGAGGCATCCGATGCGTTCACCCTCGACCACAGCCCTCTTGTGGAAGCGTGGGTGAAAAACGATCACCTCGGCTTCGAGATCTTGTACCTGCACAAGGGGATCGTCCACAAGTATCGTCCTGACTTCCTCATCCGGCTTAAGTCCGGGGAGATGCTTATTCTGGAAACGAAAGGACAGGTCACAGAACAGGATCGGACGAAACTGAGGTTCCTCGATGAGTGGGTAAGGGCGGTGAACGCCCATGGAGGGTTTGGCTGCTGGCGGTGGGCAGTTGTCGAAGGTCCAGGCGAGATTCAAGACGTCATCGCGAACCACAGCTAGCAGCCTACGCGGAACTACGAACCATGAACCTTCGCCCGTCGGCTTCCTGATGAACGGGCGTACGAGCTAACGGAACCTCCGCGCATCGGTCGGCACCGGTGACAGCGGTTCTCACACCCCCCACTAGCGGCGGGGCGGGATGATCTCGTCCACGATCCCGTACGCCTTCGCTTCCTCGGCGCTCATCCAGAAGTCGCGGTCCGTGTCCTTCTCGATCTTTTCTTTCGGCTGGCCGGTGTGCTTGGCCAAAATCTCGTTCACCCGATCGCGGGTCTTCATGATCTCGTCGGCGTAGATCTTGACATCGATCGCCTGGCCGCCGACGCCGGACACCCACGGCTGGTGGATGAGGATCTTGGCATTGGGGAGGGAGAACCTCTTCCCCTTGGCCCCACCGGCGAGGATGATCGCCGCGGCCGAGGCGGCCACCCCGACGCAGATCGTGCGCACCGGGCACTTCGTGGTCTGCATCGTGTCGTAGATCGCGAGCGCCGCCGACACGTCGCCCCCGGGGCTATTGATGTAGAGCTGGATGTCCTTCTCTGGGTCCTCGGCCTCGAGGCTCAACATCTGGGACACGATCCACTCCGCCCCCACGTACTGCATGACCCGTCCCGGGGCCCCGGTGATGATCGTCCCGGACAGGAAGATGATCCGGTCGGCGAAGAGCCGCGCCAGGACCTGGTCGTAGTAGGACATCAGGCGTTCCTGCTCGGTGAACCTCTGCATCTTCATTCGTGCCTCCTCGCTTGGGAGATGACCCAGTCCGCGGCCTTCTCCAGGACGAGCGCGACCCACACCGCGCTCTCCTCGCGGCCCTGCTCCTCAGCCCGCCGCTTCACTTCGTCCTCGTCCGGTCGGAGGCCCCTCGCCTCCGCCACCCGCTGGGCGACGATCTCCCGCCGCAGCTTGCGCCGCACTGCCTCCTCCAGCCGCGGCCTCTGGTCGGGGTGGAGCCGCAGCTCCTTCATCTCCGCGGCGACGGCCTCGGCGAGGAGGGTGGGGGGGACCTCGATCCCGAGGGCATCGGCCGCCGCATCGAGCGCCGCCAACCGCCGCGCCTGCAACCGCCGCGCCTCCGCGACCCGCCCGAGCTCCTCGCGTACCGCCTGCTCGAACGCCTCCCACGAGGGGTGCCCGTACGTCCCGGCTGCCTCCTCCAGGGTGGGGAGGAGGAGCCGGTACACCCCGGTCACGGAGAACACCTCCGACCGGCCACCCTCCTCGGTGAGGGTGACCCGTTCCCCGGCCCTCACCCCGAGAAGCTGCCTCCCGATGGGGCGGGACGCGGTGGCCTCACCTTCCCAATCGCGGCCGGCCCGTTCAAGGCGGATCACGTCGCCCTCCTCGGCCGGCCCGTCCTTCGGCTCGAGCACCGCTGCCTCGCGGCGGAGGTCGGCGAGCACAGCCTGGACTTCATCGTCCGTGACCTCCGCCGGCGGGGGCTCCGGGACCTCCACCACCAGCTCGTCGGGAATCGCCACCTCGGGGAGGACGGCAAACCTAACCCGGAAGGCGAGGCGCTCGCCCGGCGTGAACGCGGTCGTCTCCACGGCCGGCGTGGTGACCGGATGCAGGTCCAGCTCCCCTAGCGCCCGGGAGAGCCACTCCCGGATCAGGTCTTCCTTGAGGTCGCGGGCGAACTCGTCCGGGCCGTACTGGCGGAGGATGAGGTCCTCGGGGGCCTTGCCGGGGCGGAACCCGGGCACCGTGAGCTGAGCCCGGGCCGCGGCGAGGAGGTCCTGTTCCTTCTTCCGGATCTCCTCCGCTGGCACCTCGATGGAGAGCACGACCTCGCTCCCCTCACGTTCGACGGTAAACCCTCCCTCGGTCACGGTACGGGATTATAGCCGCCTAACCCCACAGGCCGGAGAGGAGGGCCCACCGAAGCCCAATCAGGTGGAGCGCGATCGCTTCCGCCCCCGTGAACACGACCTGCAGGACCCCGAGGAAAAGGAGGGCCACCACGATCACCAACCCGAACTGCTCCCAGCGCAGAAGCGCGAGCCGCCACCGCACGGGAAGGAAATAGGCGAGGACCTTCGAGCCATCGAGAGGGGGGACGGGAAGGAGGTTGAACAGCCCCAGCACGAGGGAGAGGAGGACGATCAGGGCGACGAACGCGAGGACGTAGGCGTTCCTCACCCCGAGGGCGATAAGGCCGCGGCCGAGCCCCGCCGCGGCGAGGGCCATCGCGAAGTTCGCCCCCGGCCCGGCGAGGCTCACGTAGAGCGTCCCCTTCCACGTGTCGCGGAAGTAGTACGGGTTGATCGGGACCGGCTTCGCCCACCCAAACACGACCAGACGCCCGCCGACAAGCTGCCGCAGGAGCAGAAGCCCCAGCGGGAGGACGACGGAACCGATCGGGTCGAGGTGCTTGAGCGGGTTCAGGGTGAGCCGCCCCGCGGCCTTGGCTGTGGGATCGCCGAGCTTCCACGCCACGTAGCCGTGGGCCACCTCATGGGGGATCACGCACAAGAAGAGCGCCGCAAGGGAGAGCAACCCGTAGACGAGCTCGATCACGGTCCCCTGTCCCCCGCGACGACGAGGACCTCCTCCCTCAGCAGCGTCACCATGCCTGGCGGTGCCCCCTTTCGTTTGCGCACATAACGGGCTTCAGTGTAGCTGATCGGGACCTTACGCTCACCCCGCGCCCGCGAATGCCAGGCCGCGAGCTCCGCGGCCCTTTCCAGGACCTCGCGGGGCACAGGTCGCCCCTCCGTACGGATGATGACGTGCGCGCCGGGAACGCCGCGGGCGTGCAGCCACAGGTCATGGGGGCGAGCACCCTGGACGAGGCGGTCGTTCTCCTCTCCCGATCGACCGACCTGGATCGGGAAGCCCTCCACAACAAGCTCGCGGGGGCGCGCGGCCGGGGCGGGCTTTTCGCGTGGGGAAGCGGGGGCGAGGGCAGCGGTCTCCCCCGCCACGTACGGGGCAAGGTGCGGCTCCTGGGTGAGGAGGTCCCGCAGGTCCCGCAGCCGCCGGATCTCCGCCGCGAGCTCCTCGCGGCGAGCGGGGGTCCTCGCGAGCCTCCGCCGCAGCTTCTTCGCCTTCGCGTAGAGCGCGCGGGCCTGGGCCGTCGGAGGGAGGGCCGGGTTGAGCTCAAGCTCGACCGGTCGCCCATCGAACCCCTCCACGACCGCCACCGCGGCCCCCCGCGGGATGTCCGCGATCCGGGTGAGGATGAGGTCGGCCTGCGCCTGGAACTGGTGCCAGTTCTGCGCCTCGGCCTCCGCCGCGGCGAGCGCGGCGAGGGCCCGTTCCCGCCTCCGCAGGGCCCGCTCGACCTGGTCGAGCTGATCCCGGGCGAGCCCCACCCCCAGGCGCTGCTCGAGAAGATGGTCCAGGGCTTCGCTGAACGAGGGGAAGGTCGCGTCCGGCTCTCCAAGGTCGGGGCGGGGGAAGAAGCTCGCCACGCTCCCGCTCGCCGTCCTGTACAGGTATCCCGCTGGGGCTTGCGCAAGGAGGTCCGCCGCGAACGCGGCCAGTTCCTCCGGTGTCGGGGGGGGCCCTACGTGAGCAGCGGCGGCGCGGCGGAGGAGGGGCCCCAAGCCGGTTACGGGATCATCGGCGGCCGCAAAATCCACGCGCCGTAGCTCCCCCCCGCGGAACGAGGCCATCCGCCCATCGCGGGCGAGGAAGAACACGTCCCCCTGCCGTGGGCGGAGGTCGAGGACGAGGTCAGCCTCCGGGAACCGGAGGCGCACCACCCGGTCCAGCCCCGCCTGATCGAGGGCGAGGACGGGTTGCCCGGCGAGCGAGCGGAGGAGCATGCAGAACGGGGGAGGCGAGGGGGGAGCGGGCGGGCGGAGCGAGGTGCGGTGGAACGCCTTGCCCCCGGGGTCGAGGGCGAGCGCCCCGCGCGGGCGGTAGGTGCGGAGGAAGAAGACGTCCCCCACCTGGTGGACCTTCGCCAGGCGCGCTCCCTCGAGGGCCCGCGCCTCCTCCAGCGCCTTGCGGAGCTCAATCCCTTCCACGACGGGACCCTACAGCGGGCGGATCGGCTCGCAGATGTCGAGGATGAATTTCTTCTCCGGATGGGTCTCGTGGTCGTTCAGGTAGACCTCGTAGCACATCCGGTCGTCCGGTTGGTACCCACTCGTGGACAGCCACTCCATGAGCGCGTTCCACGCTGTCCCGAACTGGTCCCCAGCGATCTCCACGTGGCCCACCGCGAACAGCCCGCCGGGGATCGTCATCCTCTTCACGGGGTCTTCCACGGCCGTGTTCTCAGGCCCAGTGATGCAAGCGCTCGACGTGAGGTCGGCCTCCTTGACCGCATCTGGGTCGTCGTGGTACACGGCGAGGACCTTCGTCTCCGGGAACCGGAGGAGCCCGCGGGGCCCGGCCCAGTGCATTAGTCTCTCGAACGCGCTCCCGATCCTGTTGTACGGCCCCACATGGCGGATACAAACCACATGGAGCTCCGGAAGCTCCTTCACTTCCACCGTCATCTCGACCTCGCGACCGCTTGGGTTGGTCATGGCGCCAGTGTACGCGAGGCGGAGGGCGGGGGAACGCCCCCCTCCCACCCTCTCCCCCAGGGGGGGAGAAGAGAGGGAGCGTCCATGACGAAGGAACATCGTAGGGGAGAGCGCCTCCCTACCATCGGTGACAGCGACTCTCACCCGACGTGCGAGGTGGTGTCGCGCGCCGGGCCTCCTTCCCTCCATCTCCTGTCCCTGCTATACTGCCGACGTGAATCAAGGCTGTCGGCCGCTCCAAGGGGGTCCGAGGTTGACAGCTCTAGAGAAGGGCTTGGCTCGTCGCGCTTGGGGCGACAGAGCGCCCGGGAGGAGAGAATGGGCGGGAAGAGGATAGCGGCAGCGGTACTGGTGGCGGTCGGGGCAGGGCTCCTCACGGGGTGCTGCCTCTTTAGCGGAGCCCCCACGGTCTCGATCATAGGACCTTCGACCGCGACGGTGGGCACGGCAGTGACGTTCACGGCCACCGCCACCGGTGGCGGCGGGACCTATACCTACCAGTGGAGCTTTGGTGGCTCCGGGTCAACCGTCAATCACACGTTCACCTCGGCCGGGACGCAGACGATCGGGGTGACGGTCACGGATAACTGCGGGAAGCAGGCGAGCGCCATGTTGACCGTCACCGTCTCCGAGGGCAACCTGAGCGGGATGTGGAACGGGACCATCTACGACAACGCGGGAGCGAATATTCCGTTTGCGTTGCAGATCAACCAGGTCGGGACGAACATCCATGCAACCGTAACCGTGGACATCGCAACTTCGCCCGGATCGGGATCGTACGCCGCTGGGCGCTTCATGCTCCAGTTCCAGTGGCCGCGCACCGACACGATGGTCACGCTCGACGGAACGTACAACCCTTACGCAAACGAGCTGTCTGGGGATTGGCTTATTGGGGGATATCGAATCGGGACGTGGCGGGTCCAACGGTAGTCCGACCCTCCTGAACGCAGTCACTCCGCACGGCGGCCCGCGGTGCCAACGCGGGCCGTCGTTCCTTGCGGCCCCTCTTGCTTTCGGTAAGCTATTCTCACCGGCCGGCGTAGCTCAGCAGGCAGAGCAGCCGCTTCGTAAGCGGCGGGTCGGGGGTTCGATTCCTCCCGCCGGCTCAGGAAGGCAGTCTCAAGTCCGCGGGCGAAGGCTTGAGGCTCCGGACTTGGACTGTACCTCCGGGGTGAGAGCGATGGAGAAGGGCACGTATCGGGTGAAGACGGGGTTCGCGGAGATGTTCAAGGGCGGGGTGATCATGGACGTCACCACCGCTGACCAGGCCCGGATCGCCGAGGAAGCCGGGGCCGTAGCGGTGATGGCCCTGGAGCGGGTCCCGGCGGACATCCGCGCCCAGGGCGGCGTGGCCCGGATGGCGGATCCGCAGAAGATCAAGGAGATCCAGGCCGCGGTCTCGATCCCGGTCATGGCCAAGGCGAGGATCGGCCACATCGCCGAGGCGCGGATTCTGGAGGCCCTCGGGGTGGACTTCATTGACGAAAGCGAGGTCCTCACCCCGGCCGATCCGTTCCACCACATCGACAAGTGGCAGTTTCGGGTCCCGTTCGTGTGCGGATGCCGGGACCTCGGCGAGGCGGCGCGGCGGATCGCGGAGGGGGCGGCGATGATCCGCACGAAGGGCGAGGCCGGAACGGGGAACGTGATCGAGGCCGTCCGCCACATGCGCCTCCTCAACGACCAAATCCGACGGATGGCCGGGATGAGCCGGGCCGAGCTCGTCTCCTACGGGAAGGAGCTCGGTGCCCCAGCGGAGATCCTCGAGCTCATCCAGGAGCACGGACGCCTCCCGGTGGTCAACTTCGCCGCGGGCGGGATCGCCACCCCGGCCGATGCGGCCCTGATGAGGATGCTCGGCTGCGACGGGGTATTCGTGGGGTCGGGGATCTTCAAGAGCGCCGACCCGGAGAAGAGGGCGAAGGCGATCGTCCTCGCCTGCACGAACTACGACGATCCCCAGGTCCTGGCGCAGGTCTCGATGGGCCTCGGGGAGGCGATGCCCGGGATCACGATCGAGGCGATCCCCAGCGCGGAGCTGATGCAACACCGATGACGGTCGGGGTCGTCGCGGTCCAGGGGGATGTGCGCGAGCACCTGCGGACCCTGGCCCGCCTCGGGGTGGAGGGGTGCCCCGTGCTCCGGCCGGAGCAGTTGGCAAGGCTCGCGGGGATCATCCTTCCCGGGGGCGAGTCGACCGCGATGTGGCGGCTCATGACGCGGACTGGACTAGCAGCCCCGCTCCGGGAGGCGCTCGCGAGGGGGCTCCCCGCGTTCGGGACCTGCGCGGGGATGATCCTCCTCGCCCGCCGGATCACGAACTGGCCGGAGACGTTCCTCGGGGTCCTCGACGTCGCGGTGGAGCGGAACGCCACCGGCCGCCAGGTGGACTCGTTCGAGGCCCGCGTCTCCGCGGACGGGCTCGGGGAGATCCCGGCCGTGTTCATCCGCGCGCCCCTCGTGCGGCAGATGGGCCCGACCGTCGAGGCGCTAGGCTGGCTGGGCGATGTCCCAGTCCTGGTGCGGGAAGGCCGCCTCCTCGCCGCGAGCTTCCACCCCGAGCTCACCGACGACACGCAGGTGCACGACCTGTTCATCCAGATGTGCCGAAAGGAGAGACCATGGCAGCACGCGTAGCGATCAACGGATTCGGACGAATCGGACGGATTGCCCTCCGCATCATCGCCACGGGCGGATGGCCGGTAGAGGTGGTGGCGATCAACGACCCGTTCCTCCCGGCCGAGACGGCAGCCCACCTCCTCCGCTACGACACGGTGTACCGGCGGCCCCCGTTCCCGATCCACGTCGAGGGAGAAGCGCTCATCGTGGATGGGCGGAAGATCCCATTCCTCGCGGAGAAGGAACCGGGGAACCTCCCGTGGGCGAAGCACAAGGTGGACGTGGTCATCGAGTCGAGCGGGGTGTTCACCGATCCCGACAAGGCGGAGGCGCACCTCAAGGCGGGCGCGAAGCGGATCGTCCTCTCCGCCCCCCCCAGCGGGCCGCGCAAGGGCGAGGTGCTGCAGATCCTGTGGCGGGTGAACGAGGGTCAGTTCGCGGAGCGGGGGAAGCCAACGATCGTGTCCGCTGCCTCCTGCACTACGAACTCGCTCGGGCCGGTGGTGAAGGTCCTCCACGAGGCGTTCGGGATCGAATACGGGTTCCTGACCACCGTCCACGGCTACACCGCAGATCAGCGCCTCGTGGACGCGCCCCACAAGGACCTTGCGCGGGCGCGGGCCGCGGCGGCGAACATCATCCCCACCTCCACCGGGGCGGCGCGGTCCATCCCCGCCATCTTCCCCGATCTCGCGGGCAAGCTCGACGGGATCGCGATGCGCGTCCCCGTCCCCGCGGGCTCGGTGTCGGACTTCGTGGCGAAGTTGCGGAAGCCCCTGCCGGGGAAGGGCGCCAAGGAGGCGGCGGCGCTCGTGAACAAGACATTCCACGCCGCAGCGCAGACGCCCCTCGGGGAGGTGATGGCCGTCGAGGACGACCCGATCGTGTCGAGCGATGTCATCGGCCGGAACCATTCGTCGGTCGTGGCCACGAGCTACACGATGGTCCTCTCCGACCGGCTGGATGTGGTGAAGGTCCTTGCGTTCTACGATAACGAGTGGGGCTATGCGGCACGTCTCATCGATGTGGCGAGGTTCGTCGCCTCCTAGAACGGCGCGGGCCGCGGCGGGGGCGGTGGGGCTCCTGTTCCGGCCGGTCTGTTTCGTGTGCGAGGAGCCGGTACCGGATCTCGCCCCGCTCTGTGAGGCGTGTACGGATGCACTCCCTCGCTGGGAGGGGGCGATCTGCCTCGTGTGCGGGATGGGGATCGAAGAGGGGTTGGACCTGTGCCGGGCGTGTGCCGTCGCGGGGCGGAGCTACGCCTGGGCCCGCACGATTGGGCCCTACGAGGGGACGTTGCGAAGAGCGGTCCAAGCCCTGAAGTACGAGGGGGAACGCGCCCTCGCCCGACCCCTCGGGCGGCTCCTCGCGGCCGCGCTGGGCGACGTCCCTTCCGCAGAGCTGGCCACCGTCACCTGCGTGCCGCCGGACCCGCGCCGCCTGCGAGAACGGGGGTACCACCCCCCCGAGCTCCTGGCACGGGAGGTGGCAGCGACGTTGGGGATACGGTTCCGCCCCCTCCTCGCGAAGCGACGTCCGACCCCACCCCAGGTGGGGCGCCCTCGTGCCGAACGGGAGAAGGCGATGACCGGCCTCTTCTCCGCCCGCGTCCGCGGCGAGGGGGAAGCCGTCCTCGTGGTGGACGACGTGATCACGACCGGCGCTACCGCCTCCGAGGCAGCGCGGGCCCTCGGGGAAGCCGGGTTCGGGGAAGTCGGCGTCCTGGCCTGTGCCCAGGCCGTGCCCGGGAGGGAGGGATACTAGTGGAGTTCAAACGACTCGTGGTGGGGCCACTGCGCACGAACGCGTACGTCCTGGTGGCGGACGGCGAGGCCGCGGTCGTGGATCCGGGCGACGCTGCGCCGGACCTCGCTGCAGCGTGGGACGGCCATGCGGTGCGGTACATCCTCCTCACCCATGGGCACTTCGACCACGCCGACGGGGCCGAGGCGATCCGCGCCCGCACCGGCGCCCCCATCCTCTACCACCCCGACGAGGTGGGCTCGTTTTGGCTAACGGGCCGTCAGCCTCCCCCCCTCGCGCGTCCCCTGGCCGAGGGCGACCGCCTCCCCCTCGGGGAGGAGGAGCTCGTCGTGTGGCACCTCCCCGGCCACTCCCCGGGATCGGTCGCCTACCTGTGGGAGAAGGGGAAGGTGGCGATCGTGGGCGACGTCCTGTTCGCCCGGTCGGTGGGACGGTCCGACCTGCCCGGCGGCTCGTGGGAGGCGCTGTCGAAGTCGCTCCGTCGGCTGCTCAGCCTGGACGACACGTGGCAGGTCCTGCCCGGCCACGGCCTGGCCACCACCATCGGCCGGGAGCGGGAGCGGAACCCCTACCTGGAGGGGCTTGACGATGCCGAGCGTTGACGTCGAGGAGGTGAAGGCGCGGGTCAACATCGTCGAGCTCATCGGGCGGTACATCACCCTCAAACCCTCCGGCCAGAGGTTCAAGGGCCGCTGCCCGTTCCACCCCGACGACACCCCCTCCCTCCTCGTCTCCCCGGATAAGGGGCTCTGGCATTGCTTCGGTTGCCACGCCGGTGGCGACGCGATCGGATTCCTGATGAAGATCGAACGGCTATCGTTTCCCGAGGCCCTGTCCCGCCTGGCCCGCGAGCTGGGGATCGAGATCCGCACCGCGGGAGGAGAGGGCAGGGCGAAGCTCCTCCAGGCAAACGAGCAGGCAGTCCAGTACTTCGCCCGCGAGCTACGGAGGCCCTCGGGGAAGAAGGCCCGCGACTACCTCCTCGGCCGGGGGCTGGGGGAAAGGGTGTGGGAGCGGTACAAGCTCGGCTACGCCCCGGAGGGCTGGGATGGGCTCCTCCGCACCCTCGGTCAGGTGGGGGTGGATACGCTCCGCGATTTAGGGCTGGTCGTCGCCGGCGAGAGGGGCTACTACGACCGGTTCCGGGACCGGGTCATGTTCACGATCGGCGATGATCAGGGCCGCCCCGTGGCGTTCGCCGGCCGGAGCTTCGCCGGCGATCCCAAGTACGTGAACATCCCCAATACGTCCCTCTTCACGAAGGGGACGCTCCTGTACGGACTCGATCTCGCCCGGGACGCGATCCGCTCAGCCGGCCGCGCCGTCCTCGTCGAGGGGTACACGGACGTGATCAGCCTCCAGACGGCGGGGATTGGGGAGGCGGTCGGCTCGATGGGCACCGCCCTCACCGACGCCCAGGCCCGCCTCATCGCTCGGCACACGGACCAGGTCGTGATCGCCTACGACCGCGATGCGGCCGGGGAGGCCTCGGCCCTGCGCGGGCTCGTCATCCTCCGCGCGGCCGGGCTCAGGGTGGCAGTGGCCGTGCTCCCGCCGGACGAAGACCCGGATTCCCTCGTCCGCGGCCAGGGGGCCGATGCGGCGCGGGAGGTCCTCGCCCGGGCGCTCCCGTTCCATCGCTTCTTCGTCGAGGCCCTCGCCACTCGGCACAACGTGGCCACGGTGGAGGGCAAGGAGCAGGTCCTCGTCGAAGCGAAGGCGTTCTGGCCCGAGATCCGCAGCGTCCCCCTCCAGCACGAGCTCGCCCGCGAGCTCGCCGCCCTCCTTTCCCTGCGCGAAGAGGAGGTGTGGGGCTACCTCCGCGGCGAGGCCCGCTTGGCCGTGCCCAACGAAGAGCGGCCCCGGATCGGGCCCGAGGAGATCTTCCTCCATTTTCTCGTCGCGGGGAAACTACCGGAGCGGGTGCTGGGGGACCTCTCCCTCGCCGAATTCCGCCCCGAACATCGCCCGATCGTGGCGAAGTGGGTGGAGCTCTGGCACGGGGGCGAACGGCCGACCGCCAGCAGGCTGGTGAGCGAGCTCCCCCCCGATTCGGTGCAGGTCCTGACCCAAGTTGCCCTCCTCGACCTCCCGTTCTCGAACGAGGCGCAGGCCATCGCCGACGCGGAAACCCGCTTCCTTCACCTTCCGCGCCTGAACCGACGGTTGGACGAAGCCCGCCGGCGCCTCGTCGAGGCCGAGACGGCCGGCGATGCGGACGAGGTGCAGAGGCTCAACGCCGCGTTGCAGGCGCTGTGCCAGGAGCGCCTCCGGTTGATGCGAAGGAGGTGAGGATGCCCGAGGACCCGGAGATCGTTCCCCCCAACCTGCCTGAACCGGGGACGACGGAGGAGGAGGAACTCACCGACCTCATCCCCCTCATCGCTGAGCTCGCCGACTCCGAGCCGGAGGAGGAACCGGTGGAGCGGGGCCGCGACCCGGTGCGCACGTACCTCCGCGAGATCGGCCGCGTCCCCTTGCTCACCCGGGAGGAAGAGGTGGAGCTCGCCCAAAAGATCGAGGCGGGCACGGCAGCGCTGGAGGAGCTCGCCCAGGGGGTCGCGGATCCGGAGCGAAAGCGCGAGCTCGAGCGGATCCTCCACGAGGGGGAGGCGGCGCGGGAACGGCTCGCCGTGTCCAACCTGCGGCTCGTGGTCTCGATCGCCAAGCGCTACATACACCGCGGGCTATCGTTCCTCGACCTCATCCAGGAGGGGAACATCGGGCTCATGCGGGCGGTGGAGAAGTTCGATTGGCGCAAGGGGTACAAGTTCTCCACCTACGCCACGTGGTGGATCCGCCAGGCGATCACGCGCGCGATCGGGGATCAGGCGCGCACGATCCGCGTCCCCGTCCACACGATGGAGGCGGTGCAAGAGCTGAGCCAGCTGCGGCGGGAGTACATCCGCGAGCACGGGGGGCCGCCGAGCTACGAGCAGCTCGCCGAGCTCCTCGGGACGAGCGTGGAGCGGGTGAAGAAGATCGAGCAGGCCGCCGCGTTCACCACCTCGCTCGAGCGCCCGCTGTCCGACGAAGATGATGACACCTTAGGGGATTTCATCGCCGATGAGACGGCGCAAGACCCGGCCCAGGAAGCGATCCGGGCCCGGCTGCGGGACGAGCTGCGGGAGGCGCTGGCCGAGCTCGACCCGCGGGAGAGGGAGATCCTCGAGCTGCGTTACGGCCTCCTCGACGGCCATCCCCGCACGCTGAAGGAGGTGGCGAGCCAGTTCGAGATCACCCGGGAGCGGGTGCGGCAACTCGAACTGAAGGCGCTGGAGAAGCTGAAGTACCCGGCCCGCCACCGGTCGCTGCGTTCCCTGCGCGAGCTCCTGCTCTCCGAGGAGGAATGACGGTCCTCCTCCTCATCGGGCCCACCGCGGTCGGGAAGTCGGAGGTCGCGGTGGCGGTGGCGGAGGCAGGGGAAGGGGAGATCATCTCCGCCGATGCCCGGGCCATCTACCGGGGCTTGGAGATCGGGACGGACCACCCCCCCCCGGAGGTCCTCGCTCGGGTCCCACACCACCTCGTCGGCACCCTCGCTCCCTGGGAGCGCTACGATGCGGCCCGGTTCCGTGCGGATTGCGAGCGGCTCGTCGCCGAGATCCAGGGCCGCGACCACCGGGTGATCATCGTCGGCGGAAGTACGCTCTACGTGCGGGCCCTCACCCGCGGGCTCTCCCCCGGGCCGGCCGCCGACCCGGAGCTCCGGGCGGAGCTCGCCCAGCGCCCCACCGCGGAACTCCGGGAAGAGCTTGCACGCGTGGATCCGGCGTCCGCCGCCCGGATCCACCCTGCAGATCGGGTGCGCCTCGTCCGCGCGGTGGAGGTGCACCGCCTCACCGGCCGGCCGCTCACCGCGTCGTGGGGGAGCGAGAAGGCGTTCCCGTGGCCGCTCGTCCCGGTCGGGCTCACCGTCGAGCGCTCGGAGCTCGGGCGGAGGATCGAGGCCCGTGTGGCGCGGATGCTCGCGGAAGGGCTGATCGAGGAGGCGCGGCGGCTGTGGAACCTCGACCTCCCCTCGGATGCCCCGGCCGTACGCACGATCGGGTATCGGGAGCTCTTCCCCTACTTCGCCGGGGAGTACGACCTCGATGAGGCGCGGCGGCGGATCGTGCGGAACACGAAGGCCTACGCACGACGCCAGCTCGCGTTCTTCCGCGCCGAGCCGCGCGTCCACTGGCTGGACGTGACCGGCCGCCCGGCACCTGAGGTCGCAACGGAGGTCATCGCCCATTGGCAGGCTGCGGAGTCGGGCCTAGAATGAAGCCCGTGCTGAAGGTGTTCACTGCGGAAGCGATCCAAACGCTCGACCGACGCGCCGCCGAGCACGGGGTGGCCCCGCTCCTCCTCATGGAGTCGGCCGGACGGGGGGCCGCCACGGAGATCAGCGCCTGGAACCGTGGCCTCGCCACCGGCCGCGTCCTCGCCGTGTGCGGGAAGGGCGGAAACGGCGGCGACGCCCTGTCCGCGACACGGTGGCTCGGGCTCGCCGGGGCCGACGTGCGGGCGGTCGTCCTCGGGCCCCCCCACGGTCCCACCGCTGAACAGGAACGTGCATTCCGCGCGTCGTTCCCGGACCGACTCCTCCCCATCCGTCGCGCGGCTGACTTCGACGTGCTCCGCACGAGGATTGCTGAGGCAGATCTCGTGCTGGACGGGATTCTCGGGATCGGGCTTGCCGAGGGGGCGCGCGGTCTGGCCCGGGGGGCGATCGAGATCCTCGTCGCCGCCGGTGCCCCGGTGGTGGCGCTCGACCTCCCATCGGGACTGGTCGCCGACCGCGGTGCCGTCCCCGGCCCGGCGGTGCGGGCCGAGCTCACGCTCGCCATGGGGGCGCTGAAGCCGTGCCACCTCCTCCCCCCCGCGGCGGGGCTGTGCGGCGAGGTGCGGGTGGTGGATGTCGCCTACCCCCCGTCGGTGTGGGATGAGGTGAGCCCCGTAGCGCACGTCGTGGACGCGTCGTTCTGTAGTTCCCTCCTCCCCCGCCGGCCGCGGTTTGGCCACAAGGGGACGTTCGGGAAGGTCCTCGTGGTGGCGGGCGCGGTGGGAATGGCCGGCGCGGCCGCCCTCTGCGCCGAAGGGGCGCTCCGCGCCGGTGCGGGCCTCGTCCAC